>AUXO017810446.1_pt1 | contig 89526 bp, 104 predicted proteins | sample 768731 | NCBI WGS metagenome assembly AUXO01 (sample SAMN02715735, study PRJNA202380) | gut metagenome | biome: sheep rumen | host: Ovis aries | place: New Zealand: Palmerston North
TCACCATTCTGACGAATCTCAAATGCATTATGTCTTGCATTTTCTGCTGTACCATTACCGACTGAGAATAATGTGTTACCAGCGTTACCAAACGTTGTAGAAGCACTAGATGATACATTATATCTACCGCTAGCATGCTCTGATTGGTTATTTGCTATTGTGCCATCTCCTTCAGCATGGGAATAAAGACCATTTGCTTCTGTATAATTTCCTTCAGCATGAGATAAACCACCACTTGCTGTTGTTTTATAGCCTTCAGTGTGAGAAGCATCACCACTTGCTAACGTTTCTATTCCTTCAGCATGAGAATAATTACCATTTGCTTCTGTACTATCTCCTTCAGCGTGAGAAGCTGTGCCATTTGCTGTTGTGCTTATTCCTTCAGCATGAGAACTATTACCGTTTGCAGTTGTATAGCTACCTTCAGCGTGTGAAATATCGCCATTTGCTTGTGCGCCTTCTCCTTCAGCGTGAGATGTATAGCCACTAGCTATTGTTTCAAAACCTTCAGCGTGAGAACATGCATCACTTGCTGTTGTAGTATCTCCTTCAGCGTGAGAATAATTACCTATTGCTTTCGTATTACTTCCTTCAGCATGAGAACTTTCGCCACTTGCTTGTGTGCCACTTCCTTCAGCGTGGGAAGTGTCTCCATTTGCTGTTGAAGTATATCCTTCAGCATGAGAAGATTCACCATTTGCTTTTGTGGTTTGTCCTTCAGCGTGAGAATATGTACCACTTGCTTTTGTGTATCTTCCTTCAGCATGAGAAGATTCACCATTTGCTTGCGTACTACCACCTTCAGCGTGAGAATATCTACCACCTGCTATTGTACCCATACCTTCAGCATGAGAAGTTTCACCACTTGCTGTTGTACCAGCACCTTCAGCGTGAGAAGTATTACCACTTGCTTTTGTACTAACACCTTCAGCGTGAGAATAATTACCACTTGCTGTTGTTACACTACCTTCAGCGTGAGATTCTAGACCACTTGCAACATTTGATGTGCTGTTATATATCAATGCATTTGTTCCAGTACTAGCACTGATTGGAAGAGTAAATGAAATTTTATTATCGCTATCAATATTAATTGCCCTACCAGCTGTAAGTTTATTTTGATAACTTGTTGTGTCAAGAGTCCAAGTATTAGCCGCTGTCTTTTTAAGTAAACCACTAGTTCCAGTAAGTGCCTCAATTGCCTTAAGGTCATCTGCATTTGTAACACCAGCTAAATCAACTGTGGAAGCAGTGTTTGCACTATATGCCTTTCTTACTGTTACATAATTGGTAGTACCAGTTAATTGGTCTCTTGTAAAATAGTTGTCAGCCTCGAATAAGTCACCAATGTTTAGATATATAGTATCTTTTGTGCTACCGCTACTACCGTCTAAATTCCACACAATTTTAAGATATGATGTACCACCACTTGGAACAACTTCAACACTCTCAATCATTCCATCTTTAATAAAATCAGTTGCATCAATCGTCATTGAAGTCAATGTGGTGTTGTTATGCTTAAAGTATATCTTTTTGTCTGTTGAATTGTATTCTGCTTTATCTGGATAACCACTAACAGTTGGTATCACAACAGTAGTATCTGCCGAACCATTAAATACAGGATTTGTAATTGATAGTGTATTTCCAGAGGAGAACGTAATTTTGTGAGATAAGCCTCCTTTTATATCAATGCTTGCAGCGCTAATGCTTGCAGCACTAATACTTGATGCACTGAAGGTGTTTGCAGTTAAGTTTGTGACATTCTCTGTTACTGCTGTTAAATTATCTATACTACCACTTACACTATTAACACTCGATGCACTTATAGTATTTGCTGTTACTTTATTAAGAGTTGTATTACCACTGACATTTAGTGTACCACCACTAATAGTTGTGGCTGTTAAATTAGTTACGTTCTCAGTACTAGCAGTTATATTTGTAATATTTGCGTTAGTTCCGCTAATAGTTGTAGCTGTTAAAGAAGAACCACTTATATTACCAGTTGCATATAAGTTGGTTACATTTGCTGTTGTAGCAGAAAGCTTCTGCAACTTGGTATCGCCATTTACAGTTAAATTTTTATCTATTGTTGTGTTACCACTTATATTAGTATCACCCTTAATGGTAGTATTACCACTAACATTAGTATTACCACTAACAGTCAAGTTTTTATCAACTCTTGTGTTACCACTGATGTTAGTGTCACCAGTTACTGTTAAATTGTTATTGATTTTAGTAGCACCATCAACAGTTAAGGTCTTTTTGATTCTTGTGTTACCACTGATGTTAGTGTCACCAGTTACTGTTAAATTGCCATTAACGGTTTCATTACCGTTAAAAGTTGCGTCACCTGTTATCTTAGTTGCGCCATTAATGTTGGTGGCACCTGTCACATTAAGTCCATTACCAATCTTGGTATTCCCACTAACATTCAAGTTACCCCTCAATGTTGTGTCATTAGTAATTGTCAAAGAACTGAATGAAGGATTAGCCCCACGCATAGCGTAACGAGACATATCAATAGCAATACCAGCACCTTCTCTAGAAGCATCAGGTGTTCCATTAACTAGTTTACCATAAATGTCTTTACCGCCATTAATTTTTTCAGACTTAGGGGTATTAGAAGCTGCTACTTGATTAAACTTAATAACAAGGTTTGATTTATTGTTAAGAAGGTCATCATTGGTAATACCATATGAGCCATAATCACCGCTATCCTTTGTTGATTCTGGGCCATCTTCACCTCTTACTTGACCCTCAAAAGGAATGACTTCTTTCTTCTCAGTCCAGAAAATCATCTGTTCATCAGATGAAAATCTTACAACTTTATCATTTGCATTTTTAATTGAAAGGAATGAGCGGTCAGTGTTACCACTAACACCATTATTAACCGCAATTTCGCCAACCTCAAGGGCTTCTGGTCTTGGCTGTTTATCCGTTATTTTACTATGGATATGTACCAGTTTTTTTCTGTCTTTTGCCATAATTTAAATTAACTAAATAGTTTATTAAGAAAAGCAAGTAATGACTTGCTTAATTTATTATTTTTATAATAAATATTTAGCTTTTGGAAAAAGAAAGTATATTTTGTAAGGTTTATATTAATTAATTATGGGATACGTTTATTTGATAGGTGAAATAGATAAAAAAGGGAGATATAAGATAGGTTCTACCAAGGCAAAAGATGTTAACAAGAGGCTGAAACAGCTACAAACTGGGAACTCTTCTGAACTCTTTATAAAAGAGTATTATGAGACAGAACATCCTTTCAAACTTGAAAAAATGCTCCACAATCACTTCAAACCATCAAACCTTATAGGGGAATGGTTTGAACTGTCTGAAAGCGACACAAAGGCTTTTAGGGGTATTTGTGAGGAAAAGGAAAAGACTATCGAAGCATTAAAAGATAATCCATTCTATTTCACTACTAGAATTGTACCAATAAGGATGAATTTTGATAAACCAGATAGATATGGAAGAGTTTATGACCAAGATTCAATGAAAAAACAAATTGAAGATTTTAACACTAAATTAAAAGAGCATGGAGATATTTTATGCGAACTCGACCACCCAATACGATAAAAAGGAAAAAAACTATTTTAACAAAACAAAAAATGTGCCTTGTCAGTAGTAGTATGACAAAGCACAAAAGTTAAACGCTCAAAGCTGCGAAAGCCCTCACACGGAGATACGGACGAGAAGTAGACTTTCTATAGGTGTACACACAGCTAGTACCCACACTGACATACATCGCACTGCAATCACTGTACTGAGAATCGGTAAATGACCAAAACCAAGTGAAATCTTCTATAAAATCGCATTCAATTGAATATTCGGACAATTTTTGCATGCAATCATTCAAAATATCTTTATGCTTAATTAACTTTTTTAAAGTTTCTACATCCCCAACAAAAAAACTTATCTTTAAAACATTTTTTATCGTTATGTTTTTGACTTTAATAATTGAATCATACCAATTTATCCCTTTAAAATCTTTTAAATATAAACTAATGCCATCAAAACAATATATAGCAATGGGAATTAACCATTCTGTCTTTCCTTTAATCTTAATGTAATTCCTTATTCGCACAAACTTTTTTGTAGCTGTACAATAAGCAATTAAATCACCAAGTTTTAATTTATTTTGTTCCATTTCTTTAAAACCTTAATTATGCCCAACACCTTGCTCTTGTCCTAGCACTCATATGGTCTCCTACAGCAAATGGGTCAGTTCCCTCATCTGCAATTCTCTTCAACTCCTTAATGGTCTCCTCGATTTTTGTTAATGCCCCATAACATTTGTTAACAATCGTACCCAAACCTAGTTGCCTTCCCTTGCCATTAATTGCCTCATGGTGTTCGAAACGCTTACACACTTCACTCTCGTTAACGGCTCTCATCATATCAACGATGTTTGCCTTCATATCGTCTAGCTTCCAAGCCATCTTGTCAACATACTGATATGCAGCTTTCTCGTTTCTTTTTGCCATCTTCTGGATTTCCTCCAACAGGCAGTTAAGCTCACCGAACCTTACACAATATTCAGCCATAGGCTTTCTGATTCCGTGATATGCAAGAATCTCATTGGCAATCGTTCCCCACGAGCGATATGCATGGTTCTTATACACTTGAACGGATTTCAGCGTTCCCATCTGCTTTAACATATTCTCAATCTCATATGCAACCGCACTTATTTCTTTTACACGCTTCTTGGGTTTAACAATCTTCTTGCTTGTATCCTTTGATGCACGATAAGCTTTATATTCATCTTTGGTCATACCGACCCCGTTGACGGTGATATAAATTTCCCTCATAATTAATTCTCCTCTAAATATGTTTTTGTTGAAATCAAATGCTCTAACGCAATTTTCCCTTTCTCCTTATCACTCAGATTCTGCCACATAATCTTATGCAAATCTTTTGTGTCAAGTACGTTGATATTGCGCATTGCATATGCGTCATCTATCCACATAACAGAGTTGCCTTGCTTAATCAAGGATACAATTCTCCTACGTTCTGTGTGCTTGAACGTACCTTCCACAAACTCACACGTAAATTGTTTCTTCAGTTTAATCTTACCAGATGCACGTGAGTCAACTTTCTCTTTTATAAGTTTAAGAGTCTTCTGTCTTGTAATCATAACATTTAAATTTTCTATTGCAAAGGTACGAAAAAAAGTTGAACCAACAAAATATTAATTCAACTTTTAACCCTATTTAACTTTTTTCTTTCTTCCAATTTTTCCTTAATTAGTTTTCTCTGGAGCCTATCAGCAATTATATCGCAATGACAAGAATTCGGTTTACAAAAACACCCTAGCCATATTTCCTTTCCGTTTTTATAATTGTTATATATTTCGTCAAATGCTTCTGTAAGTTCTTTATCTTTCCCATACATTTTATCGAAATATTTGCCAAAAGCCTCAATAGCATCCTCCCTAGTTTTAAACGATAAATTTGCTATACTAGTTTTCACGCCATTGTGTGTGAATGGATTACCTAAAGGATTGTCATTCTGTTTCGTCTTGGGATTTCTATGTCTTCCACAATAATAATAGCACTCTTCATTAGACCTATCCTCATTGTGTATGTTAATTACGTGTATCATTTCTTCAGTTTAAAATTGTAGCACTCTCCTTTTTTGAAAGGGCTGTTTATCTTTTTCTCACTATCATCAATGTACTCATTCAAAAACTTGTTCCATAAACGCCTATAATATACAACGTACATCCCAACACCTTTACGCTCATTCCATTTTGTTATTCTAGGTCTTGTGAATAATACTTCACCTTTACCATTTTTAACTTTTATTTCATAAGGTTTGTTCCCATGCTCTTTTATCCATGTATCTCTAATAATAAAAAAACGAGGATTTTTAGATAGCTTATTCTTAAGATTTGGCGCAAGAATGAATAACCTAGTCATAAAATTATTTAAAGCTCTATTATTCCTAGATAAATAATCTTCAACAAAGGTATTTTTGTATAGCCTTCTCTTGAGGAAATATTTGTTTCCGTTATCGTTAGTTATGATTTTTCTGAAGAATAGGTATTCATCCAATATACAGTTTTTCTTCAGAAACATTAAAAAGACTTGTGTCGCTGTCATTTGAAATTCTCGTCTACGTATCTAAGTATCTCATTGATTTCTTTTGGAGATTTCTTAGAAAATTTGTCAAATAACTTAATTGCTAAGTTTCTATCTATCTCATTGCTCTTAAAGGCTTCTGCTGCATTCAGAATAGCCTCCACTTGTTCACTAGGCATATTAAGCATTGATGCCATAGTCTTCTTCAAAAACATATTTGCCATATAATAAAATTTTTAATTTTTGGCAAATATATAAAAAATATTTTTTAAAAACAAATTAAAACACATCTTTTATCTTATCTAAAGATTCATATAATGCTTTCATATCGTCTCTGTCAAGTTTGGTAGAGTCTATGTAATGTCCATATAAGTCATATAGGCTCACAGTAAACTCCCTTTCACGAGAATCATATCCTATTTCTATTTTATCACTAATGTATATATTTTCCATAATATTAAATTTTAGAAATAAATATATCATTACTGTCAAAAATAAAAATGCAACCACTTTCACAAGCAATTGCATTCAAAAAGACCTATTTTCAAGGTCAACATATAGGATTTATTTTAATTTTTAATTTTAATCCCAACCCCATATTTCATGAGACATTGGGAATCTCATTGACATCCTCTTAATAAATTCATCGGTGAACCATTTTTTCTTTCTGAAAAACCATTTGAATTTTTTATGGTCACTGCTCATAACATGAGCCTTCCAAGATTTTTTATGAGGATTCTTATTCCAAAATCTTTTAGGGGTTTTATACTTTTTTCCCTTTGACATATTTCTTATAGTTATTGTTACCTGGGCAGGATTCGAACCTGCGATGGGTTTCTAACACCCATAGATGGACCAAAATCCTCCGTCTTAAGCCTCTCGACCACCAGGCAATGTCGTTGGACTAACCAGATTCGAACTGATACAAAGAGACCCAAATTCTCTTGTGCTACCATTACACCATAGTCCACTGAAAATCAGACAGTTACGTTTTAACTAGTCCATATTTTATTAAATAGTTTTTAATTGTTGTTCTAGAAACATTTTTTTCTTTTGCCATGCTAGTTAATGTGTTATGTCTTTTCATTAATTCTTCTATTTCATTTTTCGTAAAAAGTACACTATTATGGGCTTTCTCTGAACATTCACTAGAACAATATTTCCTATTCTTTTTTCCGTTGAACTCTTTCCCACAATATAGACAAATATGTTTCGGTTTGTCAATTGCTTTATATTCTGGTTTTTTCTTTCTTATTCTCACTCTTTTTCTATAAGAATCTGTCTGAGAATGACAATTAGGACATAATATTTGCAAATTTTCTAACGAATTGTTATAATGATTACCATCTATGTGATGTAGTTCTAGGGTTAAATGTTTACCTTGCCAATTTTCTCCACACCCGCATATTTCGCATTTTTTTTCTTTATACCCTAATTTAAAGAGTTTGTCTTTTAAATTTGGCGTTCTTATTCCAACCTCATTAGTAAATATTTTTTCTATAGGTACAACGCTAACTCTAGGGTCATCTGATTCAGTTTTACCCTTGTTCCATAATTTTCCAGTAAAATGCGATGTGTCTAAATTATGTATAGTAATGTATTTTTTTAACGTATTAAAATTAGACCCAACATCAGCTAAACCAATTTTTCTTAAAACTTCAGCATAACTAAATGACTCTTTAACAACTTTTTCTAGATTCTCTTTTTTATAATACTCTTTCATATATTTATCCTTTTATAAATAAATATAATTTAAGTATTAAAAATCAACAGTTGCGTCTACCTTTTTTCAATAAAGTGAGCGAGAGGGGACTTGCACCCCCACGGGACTTATTTGGATGCCCATTGATTTTTAAGACCAACTCGGTTACTAATTACGACACTCGCCCAAATGTTATATTTGTAGCTCTGATTGGATTCGAACCAACACAAGGATTACTCCTTCCTCATTTTGAGTGAGGTGCGTCTCAACCAAGTTGCGCCACAGAGCCATATATGGTTGCTGTTCCACCAAAAAGTCATCCCCAGCATCAAACCGTCCATCACTGTACGTTTTCATTGATTTAGCATTAGCTGTGGGTTTCTGCAATACTAAACCTCAACTCCTATCATTCAATTAACTTAACAAGACTAGGAATACATCTTGTCTAGGTATTTTTCATTTTTGCAGCCTACACGAGACCATATCTGTCTCCTTCCTACCACTCACCTAATCGCCTCGGCTACAAAATTACCATTCCCCTAATTCTAGTATGGGACGTTTATTTACGTTATATATATCTTTCACAACGACATATTTTTGTGATTCCGTTGGGGTATTAAAAAATTCGATACCATCTTTTAATGCTTCATTTATGTCGCTATGAAGATGATTTTCGATTAATTTCCTATCTACAAATTTTTTTATCTGATAATTCTTATCGTTATGCAAGAAATCTATTAAATGTTCATAGATTTCTTTTAATATTGCTTCCCTTTCAAATTCATTAAAAGCTAATGTTTTCGCTTGCAGCCTATACTTTTCTGTGTCACCTTTCGCTTTAGTGAATTCACTAGACGCAAACAATAGCTGTTTTGACAACTCATTGAACGCCCATTTCGTATTCTCATTGATTTTAAAATTTTCTGTCATATTTTTATTTTCATAAAATAAAATTGCATCGTAAACTGAGATTTGTTTCCCAATTCACGATGCAAAGATATGAAAAATTTTTCAATTAACCAAATAAATTTAGAGAAAATTAACGAATAATTCTTTTTTCCGCTCTTCTAATTCTTCCACCTTCACTAAGTGGTCTACTTGGTCTTGTTGGTGCTGTTACCTTATTAACGGCAGCAGTATTACCTTTGTTTTTACTACATCCACATGCCATAATCTTTATATATTTTAATAACGTTATTAGTCCTCATAATAAAAGAATTCTTTTTCGCTTGGAACATCATAGTTGCTGTAATCAATCTGTAATACACGCTTTAATGATTCTCTAACAATTCCATTATCATTAATTGTAACCTCATTGTCATCATAATCATATAAACAGATGTCTATGATTTCTACATCCCAATCATCAATTATTTCATCTGGGTCATCTGGCACATCGTAGTCACTACTTTTCATTCCTTGATGTAAATATGGGTTACATAAAACATTGTATTTTATGTATACTAATCGTCCATCTTGCAATTCCACCTCCAAATCGTTTTCTCCTGGATTTACGTCAATTTCGTTTTTTTGAACAATTGATTGCGCAATTGATTGCAAGAGCAAACCAAAATCGTTCTGCTCTTGTAAGACTCTTAAGACGCTACGTTGGACTATACCACGCAAATCTGACTCAGTTAATCTAATTATTTTTTTCATCGAAAATTATTTCTTTTGTATTATAAATATACAAAGGAATAAAAAATACTCAATGTTTACCCTTATTTTTCGTTAAAATCATTACATATCCAATAATTATAATCCAAGATAATCTAAAATTGGATAACAATTTTTTCTTATTTCTTCTCTTTCGTCATCAGTATACTTATCAACTTGTGTTAGTAGATAATCTACTTCTTCCCTTGCATTTCTAGGGCAAGCATATTTCGTGTATCGTCCGCATTCCCAGTCAATAACTGCTGCAAGCCAATCTATTTTATTAAGTCCATAATGGCGTCCAGAAAATATGTGATGTTTATTATGGTGTTTATGCCATTTCTGTACTTTTTTATAATCGCCCCAAATAAGCTTTAGCCAAGGTTTTTCAATGTCATGTAAAAGATACTTAGGTTTCCATACGCCTAATTTCCATGCAACCCAATTATATGCCAAGTAATGATTCCACCAATAAGGAAAACTACTTCTCTCTTCTTTTGTAAATTTTTTGAACGTCATTTGTCGTATCTTTCTATTTTTTAATATTCTCAAACATACCGATTACAAGTTATATAGCGCACATTTTTATCCATATTTGCAAACTGCAAAACTTTATTTTTTATCACTAAAATATCGTTTGTGTTATACAATGGAACTTTGTATCTTTCGCACACTATTCTTACATTATCGTATCTATAGAAATTAGGATTACAAAACACGATTAATTTATGCTCTTTGGCAAACAAGCCAATTTCCATAAGAGATATTGGAGATTTTGAATTCCCCAATATATTCATAACTATTAAATCAGCCCTTTCAAGATGGTATAATTCCCAATTAATCTGTTTGTCAATTTCTTCTTTATTATCGCCATTCGGCCACTCTGCTCTCCTTGGATTATAAATCATAATAGGATGAACCGTATCACTAGAACACAGTTCATCCGTTAGAGCACTCTGCCAATCTAAACTTTCACCATTGTCTATTGTACCTCCTAGGAATAAATTCAATGGCATTACACCATCTATTGTATGTTCACTATTATCATAGTCATAAGGAGGCATAAAAATCTTATTATTCTTCATAACAGAGCAAATATATGGTAAAAAGATGAGAATACCAAATTATTTAGATTTTATTAACACTTTATCAGCGATTCCCAAATCAACTGCTTCTTTACCGATAAACCAATTATTTCTATCGCAAAGTTTTTCCATTTCCTCAAATGAGTGATTTGTATTATCAGCAAGTATTTTATATACATCGTTCTTGCACCTTCTTGTCTGCTCAATCTCTATTTCAAGGTCAGCAAGAGTTCCAGATTGACTTGAGGATACTTGATGAATCATCACTCTACTATGAGGTAGGACAAATCTTTTACCCTTAGTACCGTTACTCAGCAAGACTGAACCCATAGATGCTGCCATACCAATACAAGTTGTTGCGACATCACAGTTGATATAGTTCATAGTATCTACTAAACCTAGTCCATCTACAACAGAGCCTCCTGGAGAATTTATATACATGCTGATGTCTCTTTCATCAGTTGATGACAAATAAAGCAACTGTGCGACTGCTGTGTTACAAGAGTCTTCATCAACTACACCAGTAAAATAGATGATTCTGTCATACATCAATCTTGAAAATACGTCAAATGTTGCAACATTTAACTGCCTTTCTTCCAAAATATAAGGTGTGATGATGTTTTGACTTTTTTTAATCTGGTCATCTAACACTGTTGCATTAACATTTGTGTTGCTAATGGCAAATTTTCTAAAATCTTTTGTTAAATCTTTCATGTTTATTTATTTTTAAGTTCTTCAAGAATTCTTTCCGTTATCTTCATAGCAGCCCCATCAATCGGCATTACTCTATGGACTATGTTATAATCTTTTAGCACTTTTTTAACCATTTCATCCACTCCTTTGGCTTCTTCCTCAGTTTGAACCCTACCTTCTTTTTGATATTCACCACTTCTCGTAAGAAGAACATTGTAATTGTCAAACTTATTGAATTGTTCCATTATCAGTGTATGAAGTGCCTCTGAGTTTTCCTTGTCATACACTATTGATATTGGTAATGGTGAATCGCAGATTATCACGTCAACCTTATCTTTTAGTCTCCATATTTTATGAAATTGCTTGCCAAAAATATAAATCTGGTCATCCATTGTCTTAAATGATTCTTCCCAAACTTTATCCTTGGCGAACTCAAGTGCCATTTCACAGTTGACCCCATGCATTTTTAATTCAGCGAATATACGAGCCGCTGTTGTGCTCTTACCAACTCCTGGTCCAGCAAATAAATTAACTACAATTGCCATTTCTATTTTATTTCAACATTATATATTTCAAAAGTTTTATCCCTCTCTTTCTCTTCTAGACTTAAGCAAACGTTTTTAGCCTTTTGTAAATCAGTATAAATTACATTATCATAATCGTACCATCCAAACCACTCGCTTGCTCCCCAGCAATCATGACCATATTCGCCATACCTTATTTTATATCCCTTCATTTCTTCTGTCCTCCTAAAGTATATGTGAATATATTAGAATGTATTTTTGTATCTTTCGTCTCCATTTATTTTCCCCTTTCTTTTGGATAGTCATATGTTTTATTTAATTCTAAAAACTTTTTTCTTAATTGTTTTGTTTCTTTTTTGTCTCTGCCTAGAAGAAATGCATATTTATGTTTACTTGGAAAATATATTTTTTCCGCTTTGTTAAACATTTCTTTTGAGTAATCCCTTAACTTTTTCTCAATTTCATCTGGTACATTATCCCATAAAACGGATTGGTCATTACTCCAATTTTTCTGCCATTCTATTCCCAAATCTTTCGCATACTTTTTATACATGCTTCTAGCTCTAAACGCCCTATCTGAAATCATTACATTTGGGTTGTATGGATTTACGCATCTTACTGACGTTCCGCTTCCTTGCCCTAGATAATAGAAATTAAGCCCTTGGTATATGCTCCCGATTTCTTTAGCTTGTGGGTCACTATAACAAGTGAATAAACGATATTGTGTGTTATCAACCATCCATTTAATACACCACATAAGGAATTTGCTTCCCAAATTGAAAGGACACCATGAAGCAGAAGCACCTCTTGCTATAAGTCTTTCTATGTTTTTAGTATCATCACCCAATAATTTACTAAAAGCATTCGGCATACCCATTATAACGACCCCTCCTAAAATACCTTTGTATCTAGCGGTAAACCAATGCGTTGGAAATGACCCGATTGTGCCTAACCATTCATATCGTTTAATGAATTCAGTTGCTTCTTTTTTATCGTTTTTAGAATCTATGAAAGAAAATTCAAAATCATTTAAAGATATATTATCAACATCGTTTTGAGTCCATCCATATTTTTCCATGTCCTCGCTTAATGTATCAATTCGTTTCTGGTATTGATAGCACCAATCTTTATCATAATTCTTTATTTTCTCAAGTAATTTTATATCACTCATTTTTTCTTATTTTTTCTCTATACCAATTGTGCAATAAAATATATCATCAAGACAATCGTTGTCTAGTTTAATAACCCAAACTTTATATCCAAATTCATCTAATTTGGCAAATATGTCAGCCAAATCATTAAAATAATCCCCCCATTTTCCACATCCGTTAAGACCACCACACAATGTTATTGTTTTAGTGCCGTATTCATCATTTTTTTTATCAATAATACCAATATTACTTCTTTTTGTTTTAAGTTTTTCGGTTAGTAAAATTATTTCGCCAACAATTTTTTGTAATTCATTTTTTGTATCCATACAGCTTTATAATTTATTAATAGGGGAATTAAAAACTTTATAACTCCCCTACCTTATTTAAATTGATGTAATTTTCTTACCAATTTCCTTCTCATATTCAGTTGTTGCCCTCAACGCCTCTTTATTAAGTGTGTCACAGAAAGAAAGTGTTGCCTCATCCATTGTAGCTCCAGCATTTGCTAGCCCTCTATAGTTGCTGACAGCACAGTTAATCATATCATAGTTCTTTGAGAATTTTTTTCTAGAGCCATAAGTCTTAAACTTGAAACCAAGTTCATCAGCAGCCTTTGACGATGTAATATCACATCCTTGATACATAAATTCCCAAGAATACTTTTCTGTTTGCTCCTTGATGGTGTCTTGAATCTGTTTCAATGTATATTCCTTAGATGCATTTTCCATACCATCGGTCATTACAACCACAAGTGTTTTTCCTGGCATTTCCTCACCATTTATATCTTTCTCATGAAGCCATCTACCAACATTATAGACACCTACGCCAATACCATCATTCATTGCTGTAGAACCTCCAGCGGAATAGTTAAATTCTTTAATATCATTAATATCTACACCAAGATATTCCTCTGTAACTTTCTCATTAAACGTAAAAAGAGAAACAGTTACCTTACCGTCTTTAATTGCTTTTTGCTCTTCGATAATCTTGTTAAAACCGCCAATTACATCGGCAGTTGATGGGTACATACTACCACTTTTGTCAATGATGAATACTAGATTCAACCACTTTGCGTTCAAATTTGCCATTATTAGTTTACTTTAAAAATATTATTTTTCTTCTCCTTTGTAAAACATTCTCATTTGTCCAGTGCCATCAACGGCAACATCAATATTACCAATGATGTCCATTAATTCTTTTTTCTTTTCTTCAGAATCTACGAGATTAGGATATTGCTTAACAATTTCCCTAAACGCTTGCTCCCTAACCTTGTTCTTTTTTCTACTCTTATTGCCCCTTGGACGTGGGGCTTTTCCAACAACCTTACCCATTAGTCTTTGTTTAAACCATATTTAAATTCCAAATCGGTGAAAACTATATCGTTCCACCTACACATGGCAGCTAAATCAGTTGGCTCTAATCTGTTTTCAAATACGAATTTGAGAGTATTTCCATAGAGCTTCTTGCCGAAACTGAATATCTCCTTCAAAAAGGATATATCAATTAGTGTCTTATCATGATTGTAAGAATCTATGAATGATACCCTTATCGTATCGTCATCATTCTTAAAGAGATACCAATACTCTCCCCAATCACCATCAGTCCAACTACAAAGCTCATCCCTATCTGTTATCTGTGTCAAGTTTGAACTCTTCAATAATCTGAGAATACTGCCAAAATCGTCTCTATCAATTATCGCTTTCATTGCTTTTTCTTAGCTGCTCTTGCTTCCGCTTTCTTTAGTTTCTCCTCTTCCTTACGTCTGCGCTCTTCGTCCTCAATCTGTTCAATAGTGAGATATGAAGCCTCCATAATATCAACGTAATTTTCGTACTTTCTGCGCATTCTGAACATTTCTTTCGCAATATCAGTTTCAACATTCAATTTATCGTGTTCTGCATCATATGAGATATTTGATAAGCATCCTTCAATCAATTTCTCTTTAAACTCATCTGAAAGCCTATCGAATGCTTCTTCATATATAACTAAAAACGCATCCTTTCTTGTTAGATAATTAACTGTAGCACCAGCTTTAGACGCTTTAAGAATATTCTTTGCCTTTGTTATAGAAAGCAGTTTAAGTTCAATTCCCATCTGAGCAAGTCCAGTATCTTCCCACTTGCTTTGTACCAATTCAGCAACATCTTGTGATGTCTCAAAAAATTTTGCCATAATTTGAATTATTATTTAATAAGTTTTATTTTTTGTATATTTAAATTTACAATATTTGCATTTAATCTGACTTCTCCATTTTTCTCATTGGTATACTTTCCATCCCTAATGATTACAATGGTACACAAACCATTACCATTAAAAGACAATAAATACCATTTTCTTCCTTTTATCCAATCATCCGTGTATTCAACAATATCGCCTACTCTCATACTTTTTGCAAAGATATATAAAAAAAGTTAAAAAACAAAATATATATTTAACAAAAGTAAAACAAAATTATTTTTTGTAAAAATATGCATAGAAATAAGAAAAAAATATATACGATAATACTTACAAGTCATAATAAACGTTTGAGAACTATTTGCAGTGAAGAAACTGAAAATAAGATATATAAACGTTTTAATGAACTTTTGGAGGAGAATAAAAAAGTCAAATTTCCAGTCCAATACAATAACGGAAAAGATGTAATAGTAGAGTCACAATACGAACTAATTATTATAAAATGTAAGGAATTTGGGGACAGTGACGTTAACAAAATAAGGGATGAATATGGTCAATATACCAATTATGAAACTGTTGAAGATGGTTGGATTGTTATTGACCGCGCAAATTACAATATGGAAGAAACGTTTTGGGTCTATGGGTATCATCCAAAACTACAGAGGAAAACATTTGAATGGATTTTTGATAATTTCATTAAAAAAGATTCAAAAAACAAATATATGTTTAAGTCCATTCAAATATATAAAAACAAACTTCTTATTGATTGCAACGGAAACTTAGAAATGGTCATTTGTAAAAACAAAAACGATTGCATAAGACTATATAACCAAATTGAAAAATGGTGCATAGACAATAGAATCAAATATATTGCATTTATGGGGGATACCGCACACAGCAAATATAAAATCAATTGGATTGATAGAATACAGCAATTGACACACTGGAACAGAAGAAAGGTCACTAGATGTAACACCAGACCATAACAATAAAGAGCGAGAACTACTTCTCGCTCTTTATTTTCTTTAAAATCTTCAAAGCATTTTTATTCCGCTTAATAGATTCTTCAATCTTTTCAACCAACCCATCATCACAAAAATTACTAAATGGAGATTCAAATATATTGTTAAACCTACGTAAAGAATCTAAAAATTTTCCATTATCTGCTTCTACTAAAAATTCTTCTTTTTCTTCTTCCTCGTCAAACATTGGCAAATCAGTAGTATCATCATTGGCATAACATAAAAAGCTAACGGTTATTTTATTATTTATTTTCTTTTTTTTGGTACAAATACTGAAATTATCGCTGCTCCATTTGTATATAACACCTACATGCAAGCGGTTATATAATTCAGATGCAAAATCAAATGGCTCATAGCCATTAGCCTTAAAGAAAAAATAGTAATAAAAGCCTAATGTATATATGTCTTTAAACTCGGCCGAAATAAATTTTTTAGAACCTATTCCTCTTTTGTCATAAAAAAACCTATAAAATAATGATTTTATATCATCTGGAATCTTTTGGTAAGATTCATAGTTAAGCACATCGCCACTTCCAATAGTGGTTATACCATTGTCTCTAAACACATTAATAATGTTGTCAATAAAATCTTTTCCGCTAATTGTAATCATAAATACTTATTTGTTTAATTTGATGCAAATGTACGAAAAAAAGTTGAACTGACAAAATATCAATTCAACTTTTAACTTTTATTAATATTTTCACATTATCAAAATTAACTATTATCTCCCCATCTGACGGAATAAACTCTTGTTTTTCATCTGTCTTATTCCTATAATACAAATCCTCATCAACCTTCTTGAATTCTTCATTATTCACATAGACTGTCAATACAGCTTGTTCCTTCACTCCATCATCACGCAACTTATCAGATATGAATTGCCCCAATTCAGATATGCTCATTGTTCCAAACTTAAATTCCATAGAAGACTATCTATTTTATGTTTTATTTTTTCCCAGAAAGATAACTTAACAGTTTTTTTACCATCTAGAATGTCTTTCATGTCTTGACCCATAGAGCCATTCAACTGCTGCGCAATCGTCCATTGATGACCCTTTAAAGCCAACCTATCCATCCTTTTCTCACTATATAGAGATTGTATCTCCCTACTCATTTCCTTCTCCATATGCATTACTCCTTTCCAAAGCTTCTTGTACCGTATTGATTAACCATGCGACACCAGAAGCAAAAAAACCATCCAATATCATTATAATCCACCAAGGTGCTAATCCGTTAAGCAAAATCATAAGTGGCGTTAAAGAAATATTTGGCAAAAACAAAGAATTGGCAGCACTAAATGCAAAACCAACCCAAGTGGGAAAACAAATCATGCATGAAAATAATTCTCCTAAATTTGGGTGTATCTTGTTAGCGATACTTCTTATACTATCATATAAATGCATTGGACCATGAGCATACACAAGATGATTAGACACCGAATATACTAAAATAGAAAATATAAAAATTATAACCCACTCCATTATACATTTTCTTCTTTATCGTTTGTTATTTCTTTTTCCTCTTCAACCGCTTCAGGTTTTTCTGCCTTCTTTTTTTTCACGTATTTACGTTTTGGTTTCTTCCCCACGACAAATTGCAAATTCAATAGGTCATCATATGGTGTATTCTGGAACAGTTCCTTCAGTTCCTCAACTTTATCCCTTAACAGTTTAAGTTTTAACACTATATCTTGATTTGCTTTAATCGTCTGTTCTACAAGGTCAAACATTTCCTCATATGTCGTATCTTTTGAATCGGCATAATAATATGTTAAATTAGGGTCACTATCTGAAGGCGTTATCTTAATCCTACCATCTTCACTTGGGTATGCTTTCCACTTATTGGGGTACGCAACTTTTACCATGATAGCCTCATTATACATTTCAATTCCACGAAAATAAGGCTTCATGTCATTCATTCTTTCTTGTAATGTTTTCATAATATCAGCTTAAAAACCGCAAATTAACATTGTTATTATATATGCTACAGCAGAGCCGAAAGTAATTAATCCTCTTTCAGAAGATATTAATTTCCCACTTTGCAACCTAAAAACTGTAACAGTATGCAAAATACTAGCCAATACGACAAATATTGCCATAATAAAAAGAAAAACTTTCAATTCTAACACTAAACTTGCTATCATGGTTCTAACATATTTTTATCATTATTTTTCACACTAATCACATCTTTTTCAGTCACGCTTCTTTCTTTACCGTTATTCTCAATGATGAATATAGTAACTGGCGTGAGTGTAAACGGATTATACATGGTCATCATTTTTTTCAGTGGATATTCACCATCTTTGGTGACTATGATATTTCCTTCTTTAAATTCCATAACTATTATTTTATTTAAGTAAATATTCTTATTTTATAAAAATTAAAAAAAAATGCTTAACAATTAAAGTTTTGTTAAGCATTTTATATAATTAATAACCACTTTCGGCATCGTTTGCAAAATCTCCACTCTCTATTTTCTGATAGATAATTCTTGATAAACTATCTCCAAGGGTTGAGTTAAACCAATTTTCAAATTGTGGCGTTTTTAAGTCATTTGGGTTCATCTGGCGTCCAAATCCACTATGCCCCAATACTACATCATCTATTGTGAAATCACCATCAAAAGAGCCTCTAAAAGATACTGCCTCATTCATTCCTTCTCCATAATCAGCTTCAAACTCATAGTATGAGTCTCCAGTATCCCATACATAAACTTTCCTCAAATCATTAGGAGTTATGTGAGATACATCTGCTGTTGGGTCTACATTGTCATCCTCTAATTCATATGGATTCCCATCACTAGCAAAATCTCCGTCTGAAAATTGATTATATCCTTCTTTCAGTACTCTTCTAACAGAGTTCGACACTATTCTTCGTAAATCTGATTCTGTCAATCTAATTATCTTTTTCATATACTTTTTGTTTTCATTAATATTGGCATATTGTCCTTGCGTTGGGTCAATCCAAGCGACATCACTCAATCTGACAGTTTTGGAAAACACTCTATTGCTGCCAGCGTAGCTTTGGGCTTCCATCCTAGACGGAGTAACAAATATACCTTGTTTTATCGGGTAGGAACTATACACTGTAATAATACCACTTTTCAACGCCTTTATTGCATCTTCTCTAGAGAAATCTGGTGTTATCCCATATATTTCTCCTTCGTCTTCCCACGCCTCTTCATATGTCTTTATATCAGAAACATCTTTAATCCATGTATGATTGCCTAGTTCTGAATTGAATGGATTGCCATTAGTGATAAGTTCAAATTGTTTTTGTTTGTCTACCATTATTTTGTTAAATCAAGCGTAACTGAAGCACCAGCCATTATTCCCCATTGTTTATTTATTATGTCATAACCTGCCGTAACAGATGGACCTACACTAAATCTACTTAGAAACTTACGTTTTTCTTTTTTATTAAAAACTGTAACATCGGATATATCCCCACTAGTACTGCTTCCTATTGTTATGTGATTCAATCCGTTCCCATCTTCTTTGTTCACAATTGTAAACTTATCAGAAAACTTAGTGTTAAGAGAATACCAATTAGGTTCTGTCTGCGAATTTATTTTAAGTTTGTATTGGAATGTATCATTAGGTTCGCTACTATATTCAAAAGTTCTAGGCTCTGCTATTATGCCTTGAAAAACGCTATCCTTTAAAGTATCTTTTTGAACGTGTACAACACCAGTAGAATATTCCTTATCATATTTAAATTGAAGCAAATATCCTATCTCATCTTTGCAATTTTTTAAAGAATCATACAACTCTCTATTTGTCTTTTTCAAATTTTTGAATTGAGCATCATAATATAATTTATTATATCTGTTCATATTATCTTTATACTCAATTTCATCAACTAGCCTCTTCGTGCTGCTGACTTTCTCGTTATAGCATTTGAACATAAACAATATGGATAACAGCCATAATGTCACCATTATAGTGTTTAAAAACCATAAAAATTTATTATTATGCATTAATTCTTTAAACTTCATCTGTAACATCAATTTCAGTGTTAATTTGTGTTTGCAAATCCAATAATTGTTTTAATGACTGGTCGTGTTCTCTCAATTTTCTATCAATAACATCTTTACTTGGCACATCATTCATATTATGGTATGAAATGCATAAAAATCCTAAAGGAATGCCCCTATTTGATATATATATCATTCCAAGATATACGCCTCCAATATCTTTGACGTGTCTTGCGAACTCCCTATCAACTTTTTCAATTTCATCAACTGTTCCGATTATTATTTTCTTTTTCTGTAGATAATTAGGATATTTATACAGCGTCAATGGAATATTTTGAAACTCCATTGCGACTTTATCAACTTTTCTGTCTTCATTTGTTTCTTCATATGTCATGTCAGCAAAACGAAATGGAAGACCACTTGTGTTTTTCTTGCCATTATGCAATTCAAAAAGAAATGCCCTATCAGCATTTATGGTATAAACTAAAATATCCAAGTCATGTTGAATTTTAGGCGTAACTATATAATCCCTGATGTTTTCCTCTTTTTCAGAGCTTGCCATTTTCATTGCAGTTTGTTTCATAATATCATCGTCACTAACTGCACGATAAGAGAAATAAAAAAATAATCCTGTGGCTAGAAAGAAAAACGTAACAAAATAAACTTTAAGTATCTTAGACCATTTTGCATTTGCAATAGTACTACTTATCTTTTTCCCGACTTGCGTGTAAATAGGCTCTTTCTTTTCCTCAGACTGAGGATTTATGTTAATGTTTATGTCACTATTTTTCATTTCTAAACATAAATTTTAATTAATTGTTATTTCATTAACTTTCTAGCCTTATTAACCATATCTGAAAACTCTTTATCCTCTTGTATTCTGAAACTTGAGGTACTAGTCTTTGCTTCTGCGCTCTTATATCCCCAAAGTTGTTTAATCCTTTCTTTTTGCTCGTTAACAAGCGTCATATTAAGTTTCTTAGTTACGCTAGGTTCTTTTTTTGTTGACCATTCTACAAGATATTGGTTGTCAGCACCATCTTTCATAATGAATCTCTTTCCCTCTACCTTAAACTCATCTGGTATCATCGTCATCATATGACCCTCTGAAAGGAATTTAGTATTTTTGAAGGAGAGCATCTTGATTTTCTTAGATTCTTCCATTGTTTCAGTATTTTTTTCTATATCATTTTTATTTAACTCACGTCCTGTTAATCCAATTTCAGCAGCAGTGTCCTTTCCTTGCTTGACTGCCTTTGCATGGTCTTTTGCTGCGTCATAGATTTTTCCATCATCATCGAATGTGGCATTACCGAATTCATCATTCTTGTGCTTATCTTCAGCATCCTTAGATACATACCCCTTCATCTGGGATTTAGTTCTCTCTTTAAAAGGTTTGTTGATGTTATCGTAAGTTAAGTCATGCATACCTTTGTTATCAGTTGCACCGATGCCCCCACCAAGTTTCTTGTTTTCTTTAGAAAGACCGCCATCATATTTCTCGGTCTCCTTTTTAATATCAGAGTAGGCTTTCCTGTTAATTTCTGCTGATTCCTTATCTCCAAAAACTAATGGCTTAAATTCGCTTTTAGACTCTTCGTTTAGAATCCTTCTTAACTCCCCAACTGAAATTTTAGTTACCATTGTTAATTATTTTTATTAATTCGTTATTATTGTGTATTATATTTTCATTAAACATTTTTTTACGTTTTAAATTATCTGTATAATAAATAATTTTTATTCCGTTTTCACAACATAAATTATATTTTTTTTCATCTAATTTTTTTCTTCTTTCTAACCCTAACTCCCCGCCAAAATGCTTTTTAAAAATGAAATGTTGTTCACCTTGGCATTCTATGGCAATATTATATTCTGGTAAATAAAAATCTAAATGTTGTTTTCCTAACCAATTAAAAGATTTTCTTTCTTCAAATAAAATATTATTTTCAATTAACAATTTAGAAATATTATTCTCCATAATACTATTTTGGCAATGTGGGCATCCATGCCCTTTTAAATGAACTCTAGCTTCTTGCCAAAACTCTCCATGTTTAGGACATATTATACAAACTTTATTATAATGACCTATATATTTTACTTTGGAGTAATCATATTTATTGCCGTGAATTCCTTTAGCTTTTTCAATGAACTTTTCAGTAGACATAATCATTGATTTACTTTTTTTAATATTTGAACATTTTTTGCAACCAATACCACTCAAATGGCTTTGTGGAAACTGCCAGAATTCCCCATGAATAGGACATATGATACATACTTTAGTTTTGTTATTTTTATAATCAACCTTTGAATAATCATATTTGTCGCCATGAACAGCTTTAGCTTCTGCTATAAACTGTTCTGTTGTTTTTCTTTTACCCATAATTTCGCTTCATTTATAACTCGCTCCTTATTTATTTAAAAATGTGGAAGATTGAAGCGAAGAATCTTGTCAAACGGTTAATTACTCCGTTCTATCCACATTATTTTACAAAAATATATAAAAAATCTTAAAATAACAAATTTTAATTAAAATTGATTTATATATAATCCTCTTAATAGCTGCTCAAACATTAATTTCGTTCTTGCTTTACCATCCCTTTCATCTTCAAGTTTATCATTTATCTCCTTGACTTTCTTAATGGTATCAGCATTTGCTTCGTAATCTATCATAGTTACTTCTTCTTTTTATCACCAACACGTTCACCCATTGAAAATCCAGGGGTTCTATCCAATGCTGGAGTTATATCTACCATATTGGCTTTCTTTGCTGTTGGATTGCCAAGGTTATGTTTCTGTTTTAATGGCTTATTGCTAAAAGGAGCAGCATCAATATGGTTCTTAGCTTGACCAGCAGCACCACCTACATTGATGCCAACACAATTGGTTGCACCACCACCGCCAATTTCACCATCTTCTTTTAGTACTTTATTAACAGAGTTTCTGATTATTGACTCCCACATATCACGATTTCTTCTCACATCGTCATCAAATGCTTGCCAAGATGCATTATTCTGTACGCCCTTCAAATATGGGAATGCTTCTGCTTCATAGTTTTTGTTAAGCATGGCAATTTTATCTGTGTCCAAATGTGATGGGTCAATGTCATCGTCATATCCATCTGGCATCTTTGAATAATCAGACATAATATTATCAAAATCATCATCATACGTGTTATCAAAAATATCAATGTCATAAGGTTCAGCATCAAGATACTCTGATTCTCTTAAAACCCTATTCACTGATTTTTTTATGATATTATGCAAATCAGATTCAGTCAATCTTATAATTTTTTTCATATAAAAATGCTTATTTATTAATAAATATAAATATTAGTTAAATTATTTGGTTATATCGGAATAATTTCGTACCTTTGCGATGTAAAACAAAAATAAACATAATATTAATATGGAAAAAATTCAAAAAATGATTGAAGCCTATAATAAAAAGGCTAAAAAATGGGGATATGATGAGATTTCGATTGAAAATAATCAAATCAATAAGCCATTTACCGAAAAAACTACAATTGGATGCTCATTTTGGGGAAAAATCAAAATAGCATATCGAAATGGCTATTTAAAAGAAGATTATGAAAAAATTAAAAAGGCACTGAGGTTAGTTCAGTGCCTTTTTAATTAAGTTATTGAATACCTTGCATATTTTGTCCACCTTGATTTCTCATCGCTCTATTAAGCCTACCTAAAATTTGTTTGTAGGTATTTTGGTCAATAATACCTTTTTGAACCATTGGTTTTAATGCATTGTTTACATTATTCAAGTCTTGTTGAGCATTACCTTGCTGATAAGCTGTCTTAACTTGATTTACTGCATTACTAGTGGCTCCAGTGACATTATTATATGCATTAGTCGCTGTACTTCTAACGTTTCGTCCAGCATTTTGAAGTCCTCTTCCTACGGCAGATGCGCCTTTTTGCGCAACATTTTTTAAACCGCCCCAAATACCTTCATCCATACCATTCTCAACAAGATAGCCTTTCACGGCTTCTTCCACAAGGAAATGAAGGTCTTGTTCTGTCAACCTAATTGGTTGATTTGATTCTTTATTATTATCCATTTATATAAAACGTTTTATATTTTAATTATTATTCATATTTGCTTTTCCACTGCCTGAAATCATATTGTCTGAAAATATATGCAAGGCACTGGGCTAATGTTTCATCACCTAAACATCTTACAATAGCACTATTAATAGTTTCCTCGCCCATTTCTTGAACAGCTAAATTATAAGCTTCTTGGGCTTCTGAAGAATCAACAACCCATCCTCCACTTTCAGCCTCTTTTAAAACTTTTTTGACTGTATTTTCAACAATGCCTCGAAGGTCTTGTTCTGTTAATTTGATGATATTTTTCATTTTCCTATTCTGTTAACTACGTTATATTCTGCATTTTTAGAAATTGTACCACCACTATTATCAGCATTCTTTATGAAATTAGCACCTTCCTTGGTTATACAACCATCATCATATCCATAAAAATCAAGAGTTCTAATCTTTTGTCTCATTTTTTTTATTTTTTTTACTTTATCGTTATTATTGATATAAACTTGTATGTAGTTTTCTTAGTTTATCCTTAAAATTCTCCCTAGGAACACTGTATTTAACATAATATCTTGATGTTTGATTGCCATCAGTTTCATCATAAGGCTCTCTTATATCTTCTTCCTTGGTAATAACATTGAAATCTAGCAATTTCTTTCTCAGCATTCCATTATGCAGCCCATATTCCCTTAATATTTCGCTAGGCTTAGTTCCGATGGGGTCATTTAGCAATCCCTTTATAAATTTCAATACCTCTTCATAAAATGTCTGGAAAGGCAATTCTTTTTTCTCTCCAAGAATCGTGTTAAATCTAGATTCGCTCAAATGTATTAACTTCATCTTGTAACTCCCCCTCTCCATGTGCTGCTACGATTCCAAAGAGTTCTAAACAAATCCTCAATAACATCAGCAGTAACCTCCTTTACGGCTTTTTTAAAATCCCTTGAGTCGTAAGAGGAAGAAAGTTTGCGAGAAACAATTGACTCCACATCAGTCTTGCTAATTTCCTCATTTATTATTTGCTTAATCCTATCATCTGAAATCATAATACTTATTTTTTATTATAAATAGTTTGTAAACAAAAAAATGCAGCCATTTCTGACTGCATTTCATATTTTAATCATTATCATTTGCCGCTTTTTTAAGTTTCTCCATTAAATCACCATCTTGTGTGATTGAGTCTTTCCAGTTTCCGAATGCATCCCTAATTTTACCTAATAGTCTTGCATTAGACTCTGTTAACTGTGTTGCATCACACCATACATAACAGCCATCACCAGATGGGTCTGAATAACGGAATTGGAATGTGAGGTTCAATGTTGGGATTTTACCATCCAACGTCATATCATTGGCATCTGGATAATACTTCAAAGCGTTTGATTCGAATGTCACATTGTCATTTATCGCTTTTCTAATTGCCTCTTCTTGTGATGTCCTCACATCACCAAACTGAGGTGTGTTCTTATTGATGTCGAAAGTCTTTTTATGGTCATCATCTATTTTCTCTTCCTCTGTCAAGACTTTTTTTTTATCATTTATCGCCTCTTCCATTAGAATTTTTGACCTTGTAATGAAATTATCATTCTCTTTCTTCTCATTAACAAACACCTTAGATGCCTCTACCTCTTTAGTGTATCTACCTTCTCTAAGAGTCGCCAGCATCTTCTTTGTAATACTCATTTCACTTGCCATATTAGTAATCCATTTCTTGACCATTCCAGAGATAACCAAATAAATTATCTATTCTTTGATTGACCCTTTCATTATTTACTTTTTTAATTTCTGTAATCTTTTCTTTAGCTTTCTCAACCTTTTCCTCTTCGTTCATGGCGAGTAGTTCGTCTATATTGTTGTTTTTTTCCACCAATATCTCACTAGCAACGTGTCTCATTACTTGCTCTTGAAACACCTTATCATCTTCTAGCTCATTCTCCACTACAACTGACTTATCAGACTCCTTATATAAATTCTCATAATTCAATTCAGGGGCTTTTACATCAACTATTTCCTCACTATGTACTGGTTCAATTATTGCCGCTTCTTCTGTTTTTTCAACCTTTTTAGTTGCAACTTTTTTTGTTGTTTTTTTGGCTGTACTTTTTTTTACGATTTCTTTTTTTGCCATATTGTTATAACTTTTATTTTATATAAATATTACTAAATAAACAAATCTTCGATTTTATCATCACACAATAGTATTTTTGAGCGGAGTTTTCTCAACGCTTTTAACTTTACTTGCCTAACCCTTTCACTACTAAGTCCATATTTTTTACCTATATCGGTAAGAGTTAGTTCTTTCCTATCGTTTAGCCCGTAATAATTCTCAAGAATGTCTCGTTCTCTGTATGATAAGGAACTAATTAAATCTGAAATAACGATTCTCTGATTCTCATTTATTTCTCTAGACTTTACTTCTATTTCGTCTGAAAAGGTGTCTTTTGTTTGTACATCATCTTCCTCATCTTCAATAAGTTTTTTATCTAATGACGTTTCATTATCCTCATCTGGTTTCATTTCAACAAAACTCAACAGATTCTTTTTCTTGATTGATTCTAACATGGCTTGTCTAATCCACCATACGGCATATGAAATAAATTTAACATCTTTAGTTTCATCGAACTTATCAATTGCCCTAAGTAAGCCCATATTCCCATCTGATATTAGTTCAGAGATTGAAACCCCTCGTCCAGTATAACGTTTTGCAATATCAAATACAAATCTCAAGTTGGACTCTATAATCTCATTTTTAGCTTTTAAATTACCTTTTTTACATTTTTTTAAAAGTCTTTTCTCTTTTGCTCTAGTAAGGGGTTTATATTTTTTCAAATCGTCATAATAAACTCTAACGGTATCATTAAAATCATTTGCATATTGGTTCATATTGAATTGGTACATTAAATTATTTCAAAGAAATCTTTGAAACATTATTTTCTTTAGACACTGTAATATGATAATCGCAGAAATCCTTAAAATCATCCAAATGTGTTATATTAATGATGAAATCATAACCAGTAAGTATTTTTTCAATTAAATGCTTTATATTGTCATAGTTTTCTTTTGCCACACGACCAAGCACTTCATCATAAACACAAAAATTGGCACGAGGTATTGTTGACATATCTGCTAATACAGCCCTTAATGCTAATGCTGCTGCTGTTCTCTCAAAGCCACTTCCACTATATAGGTCAGAATATACCCCATCTTTAATTAAATAGAACATAACCTCATTCTTAAGGTTTATTCCCACCTCCACATCAAAATCACACACATCACCTAACAATTGTGCTAACCTTGCGTTAATGATTGGAAGCGTTTTTCTAAGAACCATTTTAGTAATTCCATTTTTACCAACTAGTTCAAGATAAATCTTCCAGTTTTTAACAAGAACCTCTTCTTCTTTTATCTTGTTGATGATTTTCTTCCTAGTTTCAATCTGTTCTCTTTGCATCTTAATCTCAGATTCATTTTTCGCAACTAATGCGGAATTTGCCTCTCTTGTATTCCTTTTATCACGCAAAATTACGTCAGTATTTCTAATCTGGATGTCTATCTCATTATTCTTATCAATGGCTTCGCTATTCTTTTCATACTCCTTTTTCAAGGTTCTGTTTTCCTTATATTCATTTCTTAGACGTTCAACGTTTACCTCTAATGCAGATTTCTTAACAGATAACTGCGACTTCTTGTTATAGAGTTCTCTACTAGTTTTCATTGACGCTATGGATTTTTCCAACTCAGTTATCTTCTTGCCTATTTCAGTTCCTTCTTCAATAATTTTCTTGAGTTGGCATTCTGTTTCTTTTATTTGGGCAGAGTTGTCCACATTGTCTAGTTTCCTTTTACATACTGGGCAATATTCACTACCTTTTAAATGCTCTAGGTTGTGTTTCACAGTATTGTGTTTTTCAAGCAAACTTCCTCTTTTTTCTCTCAAAGAAGATAGCTCTTGTATCGCATTGTCATATTTCTCAACGGAAAACTCCACTTCGCCAATTGATTTAATTTCTTTATCAATATACTCAATTTCTTCTGCTTTTTTCTTTCCGTCTTCGATATTCCTTACTATCTTTGCGTTAAGCGTTGTAATATCTATCTTTAACAAGGTTTCATCTATTTGTCTTTTAGATGACAATAATACTGATTTACTGTTTTCTAGATTTTGTATCTCTTTTTCTAGGTCTAGATTGGCTTTGATATATTTTTTGTTTTCAGTTGCTAATGTTTTGATATTGAGTTCGTATGCGCTTATTTCTTGCCTTAATGTCTCTTCGTCAAACTGATTAGAGACCAATTTAGACTTAACCTCAGAATTGAATTTCTCCCTTGCTAATGAATCTTTTTCCTCAATTGGTAAAAGACCTATCCATCGTGAAAGAAGCCTACCTCTCTCTGCTTCTTTCTTGTCAATAAGTTCGTCAAGAGTGGATTCGGTAACAGAAATTATTAGGTCAAAATCGCTTTCCTTACCTATTGCCTCTTTAATTGCTTTATTTGTTTGGATGCTGTTTTCTTCTTGCTGGTTGTCAACATAATCCTCCAATTCTTGCTTATTACCGCCTATAATCTTGTAATACTCAACCTTTTGAGTAGTTTTACTCTTTGACGTTCTTTTCTCCAAAGATGGTCTAGATAATGTTCTCTTGATTACGTAATCAACCCCATCAATGTTGATGCAACCTTCTACTACAACATTTACTGCTTCTGGAATGTGTTTGTTAAACAGTTTATCTTGTGTTTTAAACCTATTGGTGCTACCAAACAATAAAAAATGCAACAAATCTATGGCAAAAGTAGTTTTACCACTCTGATTTGCTGGTTCACCACTCAACAAAACAAGATGTTTAATATTTGTAAAATCGAAATAGTTGCTGGCTCCATAACTGAGAAAATTATCCCATCGTATCCACTTGATAGAATATCTCCTATACTTATCGTAAACTTGGTAATCAATGTTTGCATTTATTTCAGAATCTATTTTTTTTATTAATTCAAAATCATAATCAGTGATTTTGTTTAAGTTAAGATAATCTTGAAACAATTTCAACTGAAACTGTGGGTCTTGTATGTTCTGGATAATATCCGTTGCTAATGAAATCTCTCCATCACCACCATCATTCATAATGAATTCTGGTATAACCTTTATCCTATCTTTTGTTAACCCATATTTTTTACTTGCTTTGGCAATCAACGAATTAAGTTTCTCCTTAGAATAGTCATAAGGAGAAACCTTCCAGTGTATATTTACTTTTGATTTATTTTTAACGTCAATCATATTATTGTTTTTTGATGATTCGTATTTTTCTTACTGTGACATTTTCTTTTCTTTCTTCAGTTGGCTTGACTTCTTTTTCGTCTGTTTGGCTTCTAGTTTGTTTTTGCTCTGTCTGTTCTCCAACATCTTGCCTAGGAGCGTCTTCTTTTTCCTTTCGTGGTGTATTTTTCTTAATATCTTTGATTCCGTTATTTTCTCTTTCTATGTTGTCTTTTGGCGACATTCCAAATTTAATTATACTGAATCCTTGCATTACGCAACGATTTGCAAATGCATTAATGTCTTCTATTCCGTTTAAGTCACAGTAAGACCTTATAGATTTCTCTAGTGTAGTGTTAATATATAATCTACCCATTTAACATCTTTTTGCAAAGATATAAAAAAAATGTTATAAAACCAAATAAATTGTTAAAATTATTTAAATTTATAATAATATTATATATAATTTATAATAATAATTAATATTATTTAATATACTATGGATAAGAACGGAAACAAAATAGCACTAGGGCTTGATGTCAGTACCGCATGTATTGGTATCTGCATATTAATTGATGATGGCTCAGATTATGGTAAAATAGCGGAATTAACGCACATAAACCCTAAAGTTTCTTCTAAGATTAAGGGGATTGAGCAATTATTCTTGAAGAAAAAAATCTTTGAAGAGTTTTTAATAAAATATAAAGATTTTGGTATAGATGAGGTCATAATTGAAGAACCACTTTTAAGGTCAAACAATGTAAATACCGTATCTACTTTATTAAGGTTTAATGGAATGGTTTCTGATTGCGTATATAATACACTTGGCATTGTTCCACAGTATATTTCTTCATATGATGCTAGGGAATATAGTTTTCCAGAACTAATGTCTATAAGAAAATATGGAAAGGATGAAAAACAATATGAATTTTCCAAAATTCATAAAGAAATTAAAGACTGTAAATTAGTGCTATTTGGAGGATACCCTTGGACAATTGATAAAAAAACAGTAATTCAAGGTAAAGTATCAGAATTATTCCCAAACATAGACTGGCTATATAATAAAAAGGGAGAACTAAAAAAAGAGAACTTTGATGCTTGCGACGCATATGTTGCAGTATTAGGTTATCTAAACAAACAAAGATTTGGTGAACTTAAATTTTCGAGCGAAATCATTGGAGAGTCCAATGATGGAAAAGGAACTAGGGAAATTTTATATAACGTGAAATATTGGAATAAAACTGAAGAAAGAAAAACTTATATTAACTATTGAACATAAAAAGCGAGACTCTTGATTGAATCTCGCTTTTTTTAATATATAGCAACTGCTCATAGCACCTTTACATTCCACCAATACCTTTCTCATTTAAATAGTTTTTTACAGATTCTTTAATAAGTCTATGTAAATCTGATTCCGTTAATCTAATAATTTGCTTGTTCATAGTTCTTCTTGTCATTTCTTGTAGATTAGTCAAGTCAATTTGGTATCTTTTTCTTGCGATAGCCCTAAAATCTTCTGGTCTTATATCAATACCATCAACAGCCCTTGCTAGGTTATCATTAATGTAAACAATTTTTTCTCCATTGATAGTTGCTGCTATCCAAAGAATTGAGTTCGATTCAAAATTTTTATAACTGAATTTTAAATTTTGAATCTGGGAAATATAGTCATTAATTCTTTCTTCTTCAGTACCCATTTTTCTAAGAGCAGCAACACCATCTACTTCTTTTTTAGCCTTTAAATATGGTTTAATTTGTTCTTGAGACAATTCTTTCATTATATGTCCATCTGTATCAACAGCGTATACAATTCCTTTTGGTTTAACCCCATATAAATTTTGTGGATTATATGAATGAGATTGTAAGTCACTGTTTTTTCCGTTATATAATTCTGGACCATTAGGACTCCAAGTCGTTTCTTGCTTATAGCTTTCTCTATCTGCTATTGGGTCTATACCGAAATTAGTTCTAATTGCATTTGCTGAGTTTTTATATTCGCCATATTTTTTACCAACGGTCTGTCTATTAAGATAACGCATATTATAACTAGTGATTTTAACTAAAGCACCAATTTCTCCATCCCCTTCATTGGTGAATACACTATAATCTGGGTATCCTTTCATTCTATTCGTTAATGGGTTCTTCTTTTTGACCGTAGGGACATTAAGGTTAGCTCCAGTCACATAACCAATGGTAACGAATTTACCATTACCAATTCTATCCAATATGTCGAAAAATTCATTAGATGTTGCAATTCTTCTCATAACGTTAAAACTCTTTTAACCAAATGGCTTTCTGTAGATTCTCATCAAGCTCATCGTTATTTGTTCTATATAATTCTGCTGCTGTAGTTCCGCTAGCGTCATCAATATTGCTCTGACTATTATAATCCTTATCTCCAAACACACTGCTTACCTTGGTGATGTCATAGTAACCACCAATACCGTAATGACCATTAGCACCAAACACAACTGAATCTTCGTCCAATTGAGCGGTCATTGCCTTTAATATGTCGCTATCTTTATAAATTTTCTTTGCCATAAAAGTATACTAATTTAAAATAAATATCCAAAAAACTTTGTTTTTCTCGTTTTTTTAAGATATATTTGCAAATAAAAAAAACATTATGAGTATAATAGCATTTGAAATAAGCGAAGACAAAATTAAAATTGCAGCAGATGGAAGATGTTTAAATGGTGACGAAATAGTGTGTGAGAATTTCAAAAAAATTAGGAAAATATCTGATTCCCTCATCATTGGCGTAACTGGTTCAGCTGATTCGACTGGCATATTTGAGGTCTTTGTGAATGAAAATAAAGAGACATTTGAAACTTTGAACAGCGAAGCACATGGAATTAAGCTTATGAATGATTTCAAGCTGTTTCTAAAGGATTATGGCTACGAAGAAGAAACGATTAAAGAAGTGTTAGGTGGTTTTCTTGTGGCAAACAGATGTTTTCTATGCGTTTTTTATTATGATAAAACAACTGGGTATCCTTTTATGAATTTATCTTCTGTCATCCACAAAAAAGGAGCATTCGGGTCAACTCGTGACTACACAACAGCTCTTATGGATGCTAACTTCCCATTAGATGATGCAATTAAAATATCATCAAAAAAATTCACGTCCATAAACGACAACATAACTATGCTTGAAATTGATAAATAATGCACGAATTAGAAAAACTATACAACATATTAACGCTATTCCTAGGCGAATCAAAGAACGGATACAGCGAGGGACAGATGCAATATCAGTTCCCTTGCCCTCATTGTATTGAGAAATACGGACACCAAGAGGCTCGTAAATACAATCTAGAGGTCTCTTTTACGAAAGGAGGGGTATATCAATGTTGGAAATGTAGTTCTGAGGGTGATGACCTTATGCACGGTTCGATAAAAAAACTCATAAGGCTATTCGGTAATGAAAAGTTATTAGATGAATATACGAGTGTAATTCATTCAATAAAGGATAGCGAGTTATACAAATTACATTTCTCTGACTTTGATAGGACGATTATCGAAAGGGAAGTATTAAAGCTGCCAACAAGTTTTAAGTTTTTCAACGAAAATGAAAGAAATAACTATGGTGCGTTGAAATATCTTCAAAACAGAGGAATTGGATGGGATATAATCGAAAAATATAAAATAGGATATACTGAAAAAGAAGAAGAGAATAAAAAAGGGTCTTTCCGTATCATTATTCCATCATATAATGCCCTAGGAGAGCTTAACTATTGGGTTGGTAGGGATTATCTGCCAAAGTCAGAAAAATACGCTCAGAGGCTAAAATATGACAATCCGAAAGTAGAAAAGAAAACCATTATATTTAATGAGGAAAAAATACAATGGGATGCTGACATTACATTGGTCGAAGGTCCATTTGACCACATCGTTGTTCCAAACTCAATACCATTACTAGGAAAAACATTGAATAAAGACTATAAACTATATTGGGATATTATATCCAAATGTAATGCAAATTGCAACATTTTCCTTGATGCTGACGCATATCAATCAGTCAAAGAGATTTATAAACTACTGAATCATGGAAACTTATATGGGAAAGTAAGGTACATACCAGTAGAAGAGGGTGAAGACCCATCATCGTTATATGAGAAAGGTGGGTATAAAAAAATTGCTGAACATCTTGCGAATGCCCAGCAAATAAAAGAGATTTTTCTATATTAAAGGTGTTTTGCGTTTCTTTCTACGATTTTTTCAACTAGTTTTTTTGAAGAATCGGTAAGATATTCAAAATCATACCGTTTATCATCTTTGGTATAAACGGCATATGGTTTTCCACTCTTCAGCACTCTTATTTCAGATATGTAAATGGTAAAATCACATATTCTGCCTTCAAAAATAAGTGCTATTGGATTTTTAAATGTTATTTTGTTCATATTATTTTTTTTTCTTGATGCAAATATACGAAAAAAAATTGAGACTACAAAACATAGCCTCAATTTTTAACATTATTTATAATACTCATCTTCTACTAAAAAATCTTCGTTTTTGATGCCAATTTTATTACCATCTGCATCAATTAAAGTATATTTTCCAATATCTTCTAAATCTAGAAGCCAAACAACGTTTCCGAAAATATTATATCCATTAAGATACGACCATCTTGACCCAACAATGTTACTAACTAGTTTATACATATTCTGCTATATATTTCCATTATAACGTATAAAATTATTTTTTGAGATATTCTATAAAATCAATAATTCCTTCTATATGAGTTCTAACTACAGCATGAATACCTTCATCAGACGTAAGATATTCTAAATCATCTTTATTATCATAGAAAAAGTTTTCAGTCAGCACTGCTGGGCAATACGATTTTTTGATTATATAAAAATTTGCTTCTTTATCTCTATCACCATCAGTCGTATCTTTTCTTATTTTTCTGTCTTTGAAATTTTTTTCTGCCCTTTTATACAAAAACTCTGCTAGAATGTCTGATTTAGTTTTTCCGACTGTTGAATAAGCCTCCCAACCTTTTCCATTCATCCAATTAGTTGAATCTCCGACTGCATTTGCGTGTACAGAAACCAATACCACGTTTGAAGCACCTTCTTTGTTACATATAGTGTTTATTCTTCTGATTCTTTCTGATAATGAAATGTCTTTATCTTCAGTTACAACTAATCTTGCATCATAGCCCATGCTTTTTAATTTGGATACTACTAAATTGGATATTACTCTAGTATATTTCCATTCTTTAAACCTATTTTTATCCACAAATTCAGATGAAATATTCAGTCCGCTATCTTTTAATATAGGCGATTGTTTGCCTAATGTGTTTTCGCCATGCCCATTATCAATTAATATTATCATATTCTATATATTTTTATAAATAAATATAAAAGATTATTGATTTTTTTGGGAAGATTATTATATTTATAATAAAGACAAAAACAATGGTATTTAAAACATATGCAAACATTAAAGTTAAATTTCATTGCAAAGAAAATGAATTAAAATCAACCAATTTGATTTATTTATTAAAATTTCCTAACGGAAAATATTATGTTGGGCAAACTAATACAAAGTTTGGACTAATTAGCAGAATACAAAATCACTGCTATGAATCAGCCAATAAATTAAAAAAAAGAAACATTTATAAAGACAACATTATAAACAAGTACAAAACTTTTGATGTTTTTATTCTTAAAAAATGCACATTAAAAAATATTGATGATTTTGAAATTTTTTATATTAATATTTTAAAAAGAAAACTTGTAAATCTAGAAAATGGAGGTTGTGAAAATAAAACAGTATCTAACGAAACAAAATTAAAAATTAGCAAAAAAATTAGAGAATATAACATTAAAAATCCAAGACAAATTAAAATAAATGTATACGATTTAGAAGGAAAGTATATAAGAAGTCATAGCACAAAAAATGAAATAAAAAAATTTTATTGCGTTAATGATTCTATTATAGATAATGCATTATATCATAAAAGAAAATTTTTAGGAAAATATCAAATTTTTAAAGATGGTTTTGATAATCCAATAAATTATAATAAAATAGATAAAAAAATAGGAAGGAAAATAAATGGCATTGATGACATTTTTTTTAAGTATGACTCTTCAAATGGTGATTTTATAGAATCTATTGAATCAAAAAAATTAAACGCTTGTGATAGAAATGGAATAAAAACTGCAATAAAACGCAATTCTTTATATGATAATTTTGCATGGTCTTATGATAAAAAAGAAAAAATTATACCTCCAAAACCACAATACGCTAAAACTTCTGAAAAATTATCTAAACCAATACTACAATTAAACGATAATTTAGAAATTATAAAAAAATGGAAAAATGCGAAAGAAGCTGGAGAGTATTATAATGTTAGACCAGAGTTAATCAGACAAGTATGTATAAGATGGAGAAAGCATACTAAAGGATTTGTATGGTGTTATGAGAATGAATACGAATGGTATAAAACAATGTGGGGAGAAAAATTAGTTAGAAAACGGTAATTCTGTTTGCATTTAAAAAATATTTTTTATATATTTGTCAAAAACCTAAAATGTTATGGAATGATGAAAAATAAAAAAAATTACCAAGATGGCATAAAAATACTTGAAAAGTATTTATATAAAAACCATTTGTATACGACATATTATGATATATCAAACAAATATAAATGGATTTTTAAGTTGTCAGAAATATTATCTGATTTTGGACTTTGCAAAATATTTTGGGAATATACCATAGAACAAAACGGCATAAATCAAATATATACTTGCAAAACCATTTATGATGTGTTTTATGATACATATTTTTTTCTTTGGGAAAAAACTAAAGAAGGAGATAGCTTTTGGCTCAAGCATAGTAGTAAAGTCATAGATAAATTTCATGCATTACATGAAACATATTTTTTAAATAAAGAATACGAAAATAACGATTTAGACGAATTGGATTTTTAATGATTAAATGTGTTATCCATTGTTCAGACATACATATAAGAAATTTTCAGAGGCTAAATGAGTATGCTGAACAATTAACAAATTTTGTGGAAAAGTGTAAAGAAATTGCAAAAGATTATGAACGAGACGAAATTAGAATTGTAATATGCGGAGACCTCGTTCACCAAAAGAATAATATTTCAAACGAATTGATGACGTTTAGTAGTTTTTTTCTAAGACAATTGGAAGAAATTGCTAAAGTTATCGTTGTCGCTGGTAATCATGACCTACTAGTAAATAACATGTCTAGAACGGATACGCTTACAGCATTGTTTGATACTGCTAATTTTGATGATTGTATGTTCATTGATTCTGTATTAGGCTTTGAAAGCGGCTTTGTTGAAGATGATAATGTCGTATGGGCATTATATTCAATCTATAATGGCTATGCACCGCCAAGTTTTGCCGACTTGAATGCAGAAGGAAAGCAAATTATCGGTTTATATCACGGTATGGTTGTAGGCGCAAAACTTAACAATGGAACTATTGTTGACGGTGGGGCAGAAGGAAGTCTATTTGATGGATGCACTTGCGTCATGGCTGGGGATATTCATAAACGTCAAGTAATTAAACATAATGATATTGAAATTGTATATCCAGGGTCATTGATACAGCAAACATTTGGGGAGACCGTATCTCAGCACGGATTTGTAGTATGGGATGTTGAAAATATGTCTCATAAATTCATTGACCTTGAGAGTGAATATGGCTTATACGACATTGAAATTGAGTCTATTGAGGATTTGGATGAGGATAAAGAAAAGCTGATTAACTTTTGATGTTAATCAGCTTCTTTTGTTTCATAAAGCTCGACTGAATTATTATCTATATGTTTAAGCTTTATTTTAATTTCCTTACCACTATTATCTTGTCTGAATATGACACTACCGTTAGCCTCTGCTGCCAATAGCATTGACATAGTTAAAGTTACTTTTGTTTTCTTTTTGTCAACATCATATGAAATAGGTGATATGTCAGTAATTACTGACCAAGGCTCATAATTTCCATTTTCTTTTGAAGTTATATTAAGCGTGATAGAATTGCCACTAATCTTATGCTTACCTAATTTAAATATATAATTGCGCTCCCTAAATGCCTCATAATCAGGTTTTAATGTTATTTTATATTCATTCTTCCTCAAATCCTTAAGAAGAATTAATCCTTCTTTTGTTAACTTTTTCTTATTAACCTCAATGAAAATTTTATTTTTTTCAAAAACATAAGCATATATAGCATCTTTATTAGATACATATGTTATGTTAATAGATTTGTTGGAATCTATTGACAATGCATATTTATTATCAACAGATTTACTTAAATCTATCTCATAAGTTTTTCTAGTTCCACTAATACTAACCATTTTTATTTTGAAACATATTGAATATCTACAATTGCTGTAGAAGGAATCATTTGTGTTAGGTAATTCATAACAATATCGTCTAGATACTTGAGTTCACATTGACCTTTCTCAGAATACCATGCTTCGTGTAAATTAAACTTAATTGTTAACCTTTTGTTATTCATTATTTGGTTTGTAACCTCATCTACTGGAACTGAATATGTTTTATCTCCACATTTATATTCAACTTCAGTCATTCCACTGTAAGGATATTGCTTACCTAAAATTTTTTCTTCATCTGAAAGTATATAACTATCAACTGAAATATCATTATCTAAGAACTTATACATTTTATCAAGTTCTTCTATTTTTTCTCTATCTTCACCATAAAATTTGACATCAGTACATTTTGTGGTATCATAGAATTTAACCTCCCCATCGCTACAATCTGATTTTTTAGCAGATGATTTTTCTGTATCCGTTCTCTTATAATAACTTCCAAAATAATGTACCTTGGTGTCAGCAGAAATAAATGGAGTATATTGTCTTATTAGTTCGTTATCCTCGATTAAATGACTAAATCCAATATTCTGTATTTCATTATCTAAGTCTACGAAGAAACTTTCATAACACCTTTCATCAAATAGACTTTCGTCAATTGGATTTTTGAATAATCTCTTGAAATAAGTGAAATATTCATGCCCACTATCATAATTCATATTACCATTATGAGGGTTATTTCCTTCATAATAATTTTTTATGGTGTTTACCTTGATATATTCAGGGTCAGTCTCCTTTAATGCCCTCCATCCATTATTATCTGAATCCTCACTATCATTTACATTTGCAATTTTGTCAGAATAATAAGGATTATCAATAATAAAGTAATTGGTTAATCCTTCAGATGGTAAAGCATCGTCCAATATACAGAAAGTATCTATTGTATAGTATCCATCGGCATCACTTTGACACATAAACAAGTCTTTATTAGTTTCTTCATCTTTTTTGATATACGCTTTCACCTCAAATCCGCTTGGTTTATCTGATAGACTTGTTGAACCACTATCTCCATTTTTATCATATACAAATATATTATCTGTAAAGAATAAATCATCACCAACTTTTATATACTCATCGTTTTTAGTAAATAAAATATATCTAGATGGCTTGCCATTATCTCCGCTATATTCATATTTAATTGGATATACTTTACCATTAATCAATGCGACATCTTTTTCAATATACGAAACATAATATATTTCTCCATATTTAAGATTTTCCATAGGGGTCGATACTAGTTCAGCAACATTATCTACCCTTTTAATATTTCTAACAGTTTCCTTGTATATTGGGTGGTTGTCAATCAATGAACCATCATCTTCAGTTTTACCACTTTCCTCATAGCATGTATATGCAATATTATCATTTACATCAAATTGGAAATTATATCTAGTTCCACCACTATGTTCTACAGTTTTAGCTAACCAACCGCCATCCATTTGGAAATAAGGGTTTCCGTCTAACTGTTCGTCTTTATTAAAGTTAGGATATAAATATCTTCTTAATACCACCTCATTTGTCTCAGCAACTCTAAAAGCTTCATTATAATCACCTGTTACTTGTTGCGGTTCGCATGTTGTTAACTTGTCAACTTTTATATAAGGTGCAGTTGCTGACAAATACTCATATCTATAAGATACTGGTAATCCTTGATATGATATATAATTTGGTTGTGCCCCATACTTTGTATAGTTAGATGTTGACCTATAATCATATACTATTGATTTTGTAGAATTAATCCAATCAATGCGATACATCTGATGTATTGCATCCCATTTCTCTTCAATACGTCCTGTGAAAGACGAATATTCCGTTATCTCATAGTCTGGTTCTAGTCCTTCACAATCTTTCCTATATTTAGGCATACTATCAACCCATTTTTTGCTACGTAAGCCAAACATGCCTAAAATCATTTCAATACCTTCAACTGTACCTTTATGACGCCAGATATATGGAGAATTAATTGCCATTCTACGCATAAACTCATTATTAGCATCTAGATATGTATATGACTTTTCATTAGAATATGATTTAATTCTGTTTTTAATACTAGATGTTCCTTTGCTACATGGGTCAACATATGTATTTCCAATCCCTTCAGCAGATATAAAATAATATGGAGAACAACTATATTGGCAAGTTTGTATGCTGCTGCCACCATTATCACAGCAACTTATAAAATACCCTTCAGGATAATCTAACAACTCTTTTCTATATGGTGTAACTTCTGTCTTAGCATTTTGAATAAAGTGTCTAATAAACTTAGTGTTTGAATCACCACTTAATTGGAATTGTTCATCATCGTAATTTGATATTACAATCTTATTACCATATACATCTTTTTTATAATTTCCATATTCGTCAATTTCAAACTCCTTGAGGTCATAAGGATATATTAGACACACATCCCAACCATCATTTTCTACCTCATCAATCAAGAAATAATCAGGTATGTTGCTTCTTTCATCATATGTTATCCTATCATTATTTTTAATGTTGTTTATATATGATAAAATCTCATCAAACTCTCTAGCAAAAACCCTCAATGCTTTCTGCATTTTTTCACCACCATGAACAAATTCTTGTTCATCACCATAAGTAAATTCACGAGTATATGTCCAGTCAAAGTTTTTAATCGCTTCATGCGTCATTGACCTATATAGGTTATCCGTGAAATATTCATCGTAATAAGCACCTATTTCAGCTAACCTACTAGTGTAATCATTGAATCCAAATGAAGTAGCATCTATATTATATCCACCATAAGACGTAGGGAAGATAAACTCTTCCATTTCTCTATAATAGCCCCTTTCATTATCATGTATAACTGAAAACACTGACTTATATTTAGGGGTTGTATTTCTGTTTAAAATTAACTTTTCAAAATTGTCACATTCATTATAGAATTCAGATAAAATGTTTTGTGATGGTCTTATGTGTTTTCCAAATGAAGTTATATCATTAGACAAATATATTACCTCATTTCCATCGCCAACCCAAGCTTCTATTTTAATACTGCCATTTATCTTAATTTCTGCGACCTTTTTACCAAGACAGAATTTTTCTTCTGTAGGAGTACTTTCCCAAGAAGTAATTGGTGTGCCATTTTCATTGTCCCCATCAATTATTTCATAGTTTTTAAATCCATCTTCAGCAAAATATTTCAATGCCTTTGCGTCAGCTGGTTTTTTCAAAGAGTGTATATCAATTCCAAATGGATTCGATACAATTGTATAATCATTACCTCCAAGTATTACACTTTCCTCAACTTTTTCAAAGTCTGACGTAACACCACTAGTATAATATGCATTTATTGGCGTTTTGTTATTAGATTCATCTAATTCATATGCAACATATAGCTCCCCTGGAAATCTAGTCAATACGTCATTGATTGATGCACGGAACATTTCAGTCAAAGAACCATAATATACGAAATCACAAAAATCATAATAATCTTGCTTTAGTACTATTTTAACATCATTCTGGTCTTCAAACTCGCTAGTCATACCACTAATTGTCTCAAGAGTCCAAGTATCACCACTTTCGTTTTCCTTCCATTTTGTCTTATTATACTGGTTAGCAACCTTACCATCATTTCTTACTGTAATGATAAAATTACCACTCTTGTATATTGGAACTTGACCAGGTGAGAACTGGTTGACACCTCCAATAGTGGTAATGTCACGTTCCCATATTGTACCGTCTGAAATAGTCTGATGATTCTTTTTCAGAACATAATTTGAATGTGATTTTATAAAAGCCATGTTCTTTTATTCTATTTTGTCATTAATTGTTTGACTGAAATCAATACTGTTTTTCTTATTCTGTTTAACCTCATAAACTGGATTACCAGTGTATTGGTCTTTAAGCGTAAAGTGCTCTGCTTGATGATAAATCTCGTTCTCGTTGTTAAATGTTGTAACAAGACCATTGTCCAAATCTCTCAACTGGCTATTCTCTAGCATGTAGCTGATTGTATCAGCATCATGTGTTGTAAGTTCAATGTCAAGTTGTATAGGCTCAAAGAAAGTGTTTACCAACAATATCTTCTGAGTTGGTTTGCCTATATATGGAAGAGCATTTTCCTTAAATGTAGGCGCTGATGAAGGCGATACGGTAACAAATATCAAGCTAGAACTATCCTCATAACGATATGTATACGATTTATCACTAGAGCTATTAGGTGCTTGAACTACTGGCTCGCATTTATTATTAGATGTAATGATTCTGTAATAGTCTTCTCTATTACCATTCTCATCTAAATAAATCACTCTATACCCAACAAGTTCATTATTTTTTCTAGCCTTTGTACTAATACTTGCGTTTTGTATTTGTGTTGTATCTAAAACCAATCCCCTAACATTAGGAAATGCCGTTAGATTACCAACATCAGTAATAATAGCCTCAATTTCTTTTGGCTTAATAAAAACCGTATAGAACCCTTTCTTATTAAACTCACCAAGAGGCAATTGAAGGTTGTACATACCCTCAATATATTCATCTACATCAGTATCTTCTTGTTCTCTTTTTGCTTGAGTTAAAATACTTGAATCTAAGTGTTTGAATTTACCGCTTGAAAGAGAATCATAGCTTCTTGTCTCATGATATACAAAAGAAATATCCACCAAATTAGGTATATCGACATTAGCTATATGGATAGGAATTACAGTGCCATATGCTCCGATACTCATAATATTTTGTTTTATTATTTAATTTATTATTTTCCTCAACTTTCCATTATTTTAAAAAAATTTAAACCATATTGTTCCAAAGCCTCTAGGCTTGTAACTTCACCAAGCTTTAAATGCTTCTCAAAAGCAGCATTTATTCCTCTGTCTATATAAATATCTGAGTCCACATTTTCTATGCTAGAAACACCAAATCTATATTCCTCCCTATATGTTGGGAATACTTGTAAATTATTGTGTGTTGCCATTTCCTCTGGATACTTCTCTCCAAATGTATCACCATTGCCACTGAATATATTGATTTCAAATTTAAAATCTGCTATAGGCACTGAATATTCAGTCTTATATTGTGACTCATCAACCCTTGTTAGGTCTTGTGTAAGAACGTAAACATAAATTGGATAACTTACACTGTGATTACATGGTTTTTTTCTTTTTGACGGTAATATTGAATCCTCATCTTTTGGCTTTTTGAGGTAATACTCCCAGTTTGTTTTGACAAACCTTACTGTTTCTGTGTATTCTACTCCGTAGTTACTATAATAGTGATATTGCTCATCAGAAACATCTTTACTTGTTTTGTGTTTATCATCTCTAGCTTTTGATGCTAAATTATATTCTTTACCTTCTTTTCTAGATAATGTAGCACCAACATAGTATGTAATGTCACAGTATATATCATCATACATGTATTTGGTTTTACCACTTTCTTCTAATGTGTCTTTAACTTCAGTTGCCAATTGAATTGCCTTTAAAGATGTGTAACCTGAAGGTATGCTATATTTTTCAGAACTATTATAGTTATATATATATTTAACATCATCACTACCCAACTCAACATATCTTACTGTATCATTAACGATATTACCTTCATAGTCTTTATAATAGAATGTCATTTTTGTAATAATATCACCAACAAAATAGTTTCTAAAATCGCTCTGTTTATTTTTTGCCTTGGCGGTTATAACCCCATCCATATCGTCACTTGTTTGACTGAATCTTTGTATATTAGCCGTATTTCCTACTTGATAAATTAATTCTAGCTCAGTTCCTTGCGGTGGTTGATGAGCAGTTGCGCCACTAGTACCAACAGTCCTTACATCATATATACCTTCAATGGTGTTACCAATGTCATCTGTCAATACATTATATAATCTAATATCTGAAAGTTTAGACACAGTTTTACCTGTTATTTCATCAACACTATATATTGTGAATATACTGTGTTCATCATCTAGTATTGGCTCTATTTTTATTATATTATTATTGTCCTCAACCATACAACTTGGAGTTCCATAACCTTCTAATGCATAGTCCTCTAAACCACCGATAACAGACTCGTCATTATAAAACTTCACATCACCATTTATACAATACAAAGTATATCCATATTCATCAACAGTATATCCATTTACTTTATAATATTCGTTTCCATCAATTTCGTAAGAATCTTGAATTACATTGCCTAAATTATATACTTTTCCATGATATTCTATGTAATAAATCTGTTTTGACCTTTTATACCTTTCAAATTGCATATAGTTTTCAATATTGAAAAGCTTTCCACTACATTTTTCTACAAAACTAGCATCCTCAGATAGAAAGAATGGAAAGTAGAACACCCCATTATCTTTTGCAAGGTAGAAATCAGCAAATATTTTCTTTCCGTTTACAAATGTATATGGCGTATCAGTTACATCTTCTCTAAAAACCAAATAAGTGTTATCCTTCAAATATATATTGTTTTGGTCATATTTTCCGAATTCAGCCTCCTTTATTTCATATAACACGCCATCAATTAAAATCCAACCATTTTCACACGTTGTTAATGGATAAATTTTTGTAAGTTTTTTCTTTATCTCATTTTTGGCATTATCTATTGAACCAGTTCCTGTATGCTTTACATTGTTTTCATCATAAGTATAATATGTTACATTCGTGAAGAACTCATCTTTGTTATCATTAATATATTTTTCAGTATAAGAAACCCATGCACCATGTTTTATGTTTCTTCCACCGCATTTAGGACAAATTTCGGAAAATACACCTTCATATCCACAAGTCATACATGATGAAGCATATTTATCCATATATTCAGGATTAAAACTGAATCCTAAACTATCCCCACTAAGATACATAGAGTTACCATCCATAGTTACCACAGTTCCGCTATGTGTATTTGCGCTATCTCCATAATGTGCAACCCTATAGTCTTTTCCAAGCTCATAGTCTGTAGAAAATATACTAAATTCTCCCATATCATCAATAGATAACTGTAGCTCAGTTGGTAAAATGATAGTAGGCATCGAGCAAGAATTACTTATAGACGTAAGAATGTTTCTTTGAACTTGGTTATACCAAGCTTTCATTTTTTCATATATTCTATCACCACCACGACCAAAATACTCTTCGCAATCAGTGCAACTAGTAACACTTGCTGCACTACAATCCCAAAGTTCAGTTATTCCACTTTCCAAATGAAAATTTGCTTCAATTTCATAATATAACGATTCTCTATCGTTAAACCATTTTAGCCACTTAATAACATCAGGGTAAAACAACACGTCTTTTTTCCAATAATCTTTATAAGTCATTGGAATTGTGAAAGATGGAACAACATTATCACATATCCATTTAAAAAAACCAATATCATAGACATCAGTCATTGTCATTCTATCACCATCAAATTCATCGTGCGCTGATGTAGGGGCCATAGTAGAATATCTTCCAGTGTCTTTATTATAAATCTGAACTTCAACTCTACCTCCTTTATTGGCAAATTCCTCATCCAAATCAAGATATGTTTGCTTATCATTACCATATATCATCTGGTCAGCATACTTTGTCAATGACTCATAATTATAATAATCTTCAGCACTAGTATAAATCCTATTGCAATGGCTATATTGCTTAAGCAAGTTGTAATATTCTGTAAAGAAATAATACCACTTACTTAAATTCTCAAATGATAAAATAAATTCGCATGATTCATTAACCGAATATTCGCCACTAGTATGACTAGAATATGGTGTTGGAGATACCACTATATTAACTGGCACCATACCCCAATTGCTAGTATATGCCCAATCTCTTTCTTTTAAATGAGCATCATCAAAGAAATACAGCTTATTATCCAAATAAGCTGGCCATACACTAGGCAACCTAGATGTCATCGGCTCTAAAGATATTTGTTTTTGAATTATTCTCATTCCGTTTCTATGTTAAATGCATTTTTATTAAATTGCTTTTGGTTAACGTTTATAATTGCCCTCTCTTGCAAGTTTCGCTTGATGTCATCAAGTTCTTTTGTCGTTGGTGTTGTTTTCTCATTTGCAATTTTCATTTCAAACAAATTGAGATTTATTGTTCCGCTACTATCTTGTTCAACATATCTACTATCAAATACATAACCATATTCTTCTTTTTCAAAGTCATATACCGCATATAATGGTATATATCCTTGGGCATATACATATGAAAGTGGAATTCCTTTTTTCAATTCATCTAAATCATTTAACTCAGTTATTGAGTTGGCTGACGTTGATGACATCATTAACGCATGTTCAGGGTACATCTTGTTATATCCTGTTTTTCCGCTATCTGTCGTATTTCCACTCCAATGCATTGGAATAATGAAAGGTATCATCTTACCAATTCCTGCGTGGTTAAATTCAATTTTCATATAAATAGGTTTTGGGTGAAGTTTTTCAGCATATTCCCTAAATATATAAGCATAAAATCCTTCTGAAGAAGTATCAGTCACATATTTGTTATCTACCTCTAATCTAGAACTTATTCTATGGGATTCATTTATAATTATATTATAAGAATGAGCACTAGGTGTTGAATATAGACAGCCATTTTTATCAAACTCTTTTATGTTATCTTTTCTTTCACCTAAATATTCAGCATTTACTGATATTTTATTAAGCTTGATGAGTTTAGTAACATCAGTTTTACTACTGCTACTATCTGTTTTTAGGTAATCATAATTAATAAATCCTGAAGATATTGTATCATATTTTGGTTCAGTAACCATACCAAATTCATATAGATTTTTCCTAGAATTGTCAATATATTTTTTGAACAATTTATGTTCATCAACAAATATACAAGAAGTTGCTAGCAATGACTGTGTTTGTGGGCCAGTGCTATCATAGAATGATACTCTTGCAAATGATTTACCCACTTTTGACCTTTGATAATATATATCATCATTTGTAAAGTACAATAACCCCATTAAGTCTGATGTCTCTTGAAGAATATTAACTCTATCTTTCCACTCCTTATGAGACATTCTGTTTTCGTTACTACCTCCTTTTTGGGGTAACTTATTATACAATATGTCTCTATATGGGTAAAAATCAGTTATAAACCAGTTATCAACACTTTGGTTAGCTGTATCTGCGCTGTAATTTAATTGATTATATCCATCATTAACTTTCCATGATTCCAAATTTCTAGTTCTAAAATGGAAATTAAGATTTATCTTATATATTGGTTTAAATATAGTTCTAGAACCTTGATATTTACCACCCCTTTTTATTGTTCCATCATTGTCATAATACCCATAAATGAATTTTGGTGTATATATGTCCTTTTCCATATCAACAATTGGATTAATTGCTTTTTTCTTTTGGTCTTCGAAAAAGTCTCTAGTAACAATATCGTCTTGTTGTATGTTATCAGCAACATTCATATTCAAAGACAATGGTATGTGTATATATCCGCTATCTACATATATTTTAAGGTCTTTGAACAAATCATAAAAATCGCTACTTGACTTAGGTGTTTCTGAGCTTCTAAATGCCAAGTCTTCAGTTATTTCTTCCTCTCCTAGTACTTTATTTTTAACTTGTAAGTCAAATGTACTCTGTTTTTCAACCACATCCCTACAAATTTCCTCAGAAATGAATCTGTCAAAATCATCAGTAAAATCAGTGGTATTTATAAACGGCTCACATATGTATAGTGAATTACCGATAATTTCTGTTATTATGAATGTATATCTATTTGGTAAATCTATATATGAATATAATAACTTAATAACTTCACCAGTTTTGTTGTCTCTAATTGATTCATCTAATATTATATACTTTTTTCCATTTATGATGATACCATCGTATTGTTTTATAGGATATGTTGCATCAACTGCTGGGCGTACTCCTTCAGACAATGCGCTTGTATCTCCACTCATTATTCTTCCATAGCGTTTAAGTTCTCCTTGATGATACTCACCACCATTAACAGACTTTATTTTCATAGGAACTCTCTCATCACCTATAAGAACCATACAATCGGCACTAGCTGTTTTTCCACTAACGTAATCATAATCTATATCGTATTCATTATTATTAATAACAACTTTATCACAAATGTTTTTTTGAACCAAATATTTTTTACCGTTAAAGAATACGAAATTTTCATCATTTTTTGCATTATAATCTTTACTGTTATAAACCAATGACTTATGTTCTTCATTACTAGTATCAATAAGTTCAACTTTCTCGCCTACCTTCAAAGGAGAATATATGTTATTCATATTGATGGCAATTTCGTTTCCACTGTTTGCATTCACCATGTCGTATTCCACTTTGAAATATGCATCATCTTCTTTAACATATACAAATGCAATTGTTTTTTTCAACTCATCCAATAGCTTTACACCATGCAAGTCATAATGTTCATTATCAATTTTATTTCCTTTTTCTTTTGATTTTTCATAGTTGTCTTGTGGGTTTCCATCTCCACTATCATATGTAAAATAAACATCATATTCTTCAGGCTTTAGATTGTATTCAATTCTTTCGTCATCCAATGTTCCACCACTAACAACATACAATGGAATCTCACATACAAACTTATATGAGTTTTCACCTGTAATGTTTCGTTTAATTTGGCAATAATGGTTTTTATACTTTATATAATAATAGTATTTACAAAAAGAAATTTTACTAAACTTTTCTGTAATTTCTCGTTGTTTAGTTAAAGAAAATTTAGTAACTTTTTTATATTTTTTTGATTGTTTCTCTGGATGGTATTCGATGCTACTACATTTAGTTATGCTAGATGCGTTTAATGCGTTTCCATTATCACCAAATTTGAGTATACCATTTTCACCCTCATCTTTATCGTAAATGTACTCATTTCCATCAATATATACTTTTCCATCCTCAATCCAATAAACAGTATCAACCATTATATAGTTTCCAGATGGTGTTGCTTCAATATATTCAGATATTTTGTCAGTTCTACTTTCATTATAATTAAGAAGGTTATCAATATAGAACTTCCCATTATTTTCGTAAAAATATTTTCCATTTATTTTTACATAATTATATTCTATTTTTTCACCGCCTCTATTAACAGAATAATCATATGTAGAACCACTATATATTTTATATTTTTTTTGTTTGGCAACAACGAATCCTTGTCTAATTACATCATGAGCTTCTACAGATAATAAACTATCTGAATTAACTATAGAACTCTTAGTTGGTAATGCCTTAAACTTCTCAAGATGATAGGCAGTATCTGTCACACCGCTAATAAATGAAAGGTCAGGGGCAAGATATTTCTCGCTCCATTCCAACTCACGCTGTTTGAAATTATCTTTACCTAATTTAACTTTGTATCTTAACATTCTATATCAGCTTCTTTAACATAATTATCTTCTTGTATAATATCAACTGAAGCTCCGTCTACATCATCATCTGAATATAGCCAGTATTCATCGTGTGGGTCTTGCCTTCTAACATAGATGTCAAATCTTTTGTTTATATAGAAAGCACCATTTGTATATGGATATTCCTCAACAGAATCATCACTCTTATTAAATCCATTATTTAATATGTTACGCCAGATTACCCTACATGTTCCATCCTTTAATACCTTTGCGTAGCTAGGGCATCCTAGGTTATCCATTTTGAACAATTTATAGTTATACAACTCTACTTTACCATTCAAATAATCAATAATTGCTGGCTTATCTGTTTTTCCATCAAAAACATTACAAGTGAATACCCTATAGTTATCGTTTCTTCCACTAATTGCAACTAGATTGTAATACTTATCTTGAAGGCTATCATATAGTATTGCTTTATCGCCAACACTAAGGAAATGCTGCTCTAATGTAGTAAACTGATATACATTATATTTTTCTTCATCTTTTTTTATTTCCCTAATAGTTAAGAAATCAGGCACCATCGTCTGTAGTTTATCAAATGTTTTTATAGGTATTTCATAATGAGGATTATAATAATATCCTTCTTTAAAAATGTTGCAAATATATCCGTTTGAGCTTGCTTTTACTTCAAATTCATCAGATGTATCATAATCATCACGAACTATTTCGTCTGTAACATAATGCTTGAAATATTCATTAGATGATGAATTCACACTTTCCCTTTGTGCGGTATTAAATCTATGCATGATATAATCTATATGCCTTTCAATAGCATTATATCCATCATAATAGCACAAATCGCCATAAAAATGCTTATCCATTTCATACCAAACCTCATTATTATCTATAAGCACTGTTTTTTCACTTTCTGTTTTATAGCTTCTATCTGTTCCACTACTGTGTGCAATATTGTCTTTTTCATTTTCGTCTTCGTTATTAGCATAATTGTTCAAAATGCCATCAATAATAAATCCACTTGGCGTTTCAGTATTAGTATCACTAACATTGGTTATTCTGTGTATACTATCAATGTTAGTTCCATGATTGGCTTCATATGAGGTTTCAATACCACATGTAATTTTACCAAACGCATGAGAAAATTCAACAGTATCACCGCTTATCTCAGATTCATCCCATTTAGTTGATTTATCATAATCATATCCATACCATTCTTTATATCCTTTATTGTTTTTAATAAACGTCATATAAATACTAGTAAGTGGTCTTCCTAAGTTATCATGCAAATTAGATATATCAATATCATCAGTAAATACTATTTCACCGATGTCATCTGTATAGATATTCTTGGCAAATGCAAGTCTGCTAACATGGCTTTCAAACTCATACTTATGGTCTTGATATATTGACAGCATTGTTTCACCAGAACCAATGTTAAGCATGTCAACGTTATCATTCTGTTTTCTATATATTTCATATTCAGAAGATGTGTCACCGCTTGCAAATTTAAAATTAGGTAACTTTGAGAATATTCTTATATAATAGTCACATTCAATATCACCAACAACCTTCTTGTATGATATGTTTTGTGCTGTTACATCAACGTTAACGTACTCATTATTCACAATATAGTATATTGTGCTATTCACTAAATCGTTGGATTCACCAGTTACTTCTCGCATGAATTTTCTAGTGCTTGAATCGGTTCTAAATCTTCTACCTCCAATTTCTAAATCTTCTGTTCCCCTTAGTTGACCTTTTGTCAATTTTATCCATTGTCTGCTTATCTGTGTTGTTGAATTAAACACAGTGAAGATATAATCATCAACTATTTCACTAACTTCAGCATTATCCAATATTTTCTCAGTAAATGTTTCGGCACTAGTACTAGGTACAACTTTACCACTAGAAGCATCAACAAGTTCTGTTTCACCGCAATCTAAAGATATTTGTCCTTCCTTTTTTAATCTAGCTAGTTCATCATCAGCCTCTTTCTGTGTGTTGTATATATCAGATATTCTATTATTGTCTTTGTCTACAACCCAATATTTGTAAGTGGTATATGTTTTATATATGTTAACATAGTCACCTTTTGACAACCCATGCTTTGCTACACTATACATTACTAATTGTGTTGTACCGTTGTCAGCCTTGGTGTTCTCGTTGAAATATGCTGTTTTCATTGAGTTAAGCCCATTTGCGCTTTCAATAATATCTGAGAAAGGACTTTCTGAATCTGATGGCGTGTATGATGAACTAGGGTATGTAATACAATAGTTCCAGTTTTTTTCAATTCTGTGTCTAAATTTATTATAACGTGGTAAAAATGTATATAGGTCACGACCTGGATACATATCAACAAAATCACCACCACTCATATACATGATTGGCCTCTCAATCTCCAATTCAGTGTTTCCACTAAAATCGGCATAAGATTTAATTTTCGACTTATTTTCGAAGCCAAGCCAACCATTATATTTTTTTATTAATTTTTTTCTTCTGCTTTCTTTAAAGATGTCAATATCATCATATTCATAAAGATGCAATGCAATTAATCTAGCATGATTTTCAACTGGTGCTGCCACAGGAAAACATACTTTTTCTATTACTTTATTTCCTTTAACATCACGCATTAAATCTGTAATTGTATTGAACCCATCATACACCATATCATCGTCTGGTAATTTACAAACAGTTTTAAAAGTGTTACTCCTAATTAAATGGTTGTTGAAAATATCAATACCACAATGATATACAAAATTAGTTGTCATATTAGATAATTGAGTGTCTCTAATAGCATTTGTTGGGTGATTACCAATAGAAGGTAAAGTCTCACAATTACTACTATAATCAGTACTACTTCCATCTATATTATCTTTTATAGTTCCATTACTGTCATATGAATGTGATGTATGAGCTAAATATTTTAATGAGTTCTCACTCCAAAATTTCATTGTCTTTGGTTTGTATGCGACACCACTAAAAAGATTATTGTCATCTTCACTCTGTACCCCATAATTAATGAAAGACACACCACTACTACCCTCATTCTTAACAATTTCTGTAATTTTATTGAAAAGAACGTTAGAACATATTGGGTTAACTTGGCAAGTCAACCTTATAATATTACAATTCTCCCTCTCTTCCGTATACTGGTCATATTGACTAATAACTTCAGCAACGTCATTCAAAGGTAGAAGTTTTTTTCTACCCTTGAATTGTACGTTTAGTCCTTCACTAGTATTTGAAGAGACTTTGCTATCAAATCCTTGCAAAAATATTTTTGTATCCATTTAATATTTTAACTTAATTCTACAATAGATTAGCATTTGTTGAATAATTACCTGGGTTATTCCCAATAGGGTCTTGGCTAATTAATTTTATTTTAAAGTTTGTCAATTTATAAATAAAATTTGAACTAGTTGTAGCAAACAACTCTACAGGTACCATATCTCTATCTCTAGACCACTGAGGGTCTGCAAGTATACCCATATCTGATGACCATGTAAGAGTAAACCTCACAATTGAGAAATTTTCATATTCTAATTTTACGGCATCAGATGGAGACACATCAAATGTTTGATTGTTTTTGTCTTTAAACTTAAACACATATGATGTCGTTTCGTAATCAGCAAGTGTTTGATTTTGTTGGTTTTCTATTTTCATATCAATCGTTAGTATTTGCTCAAGTGTACTACCACTCTTTTTAACATATGTTAAAGGTATTGGTAGCGCCTTTTTCAAATACACTGTACGACAGTCAAATAAATCGGATGTTTGAAGACTTCTTATATGCCTTACTAGATTATCATCATCTGTATACCAATACTCCCTATCAATTAATACAGTAAATACACTAGCATTAGTACGTGTATTTTTGTTATATAAATTTATTACATTTTTCTCAAAAACAATATTACTGAAATCGTCATCATCAGAAACTAGCCAATTGTTATTCTTTTTGAAAAAATGTCCTAGAACTTTAATACCAGATTTTGTTCTGTACTCATCCTCTCTACTTAAACTAATATCTTCTGGCATATAAATATCTCTAGTCATACCCATAAGCCAAAAGTTAATTGGAGTTTTAAAATCGCCATTATTTAACGTTATTGTATTAATTGCGTCATTTAAAGTCATATTGTCTCCATATTTTCCTCCAAATTCATTGTCTGGATTACACGTTTTCAAAAATCCAATACCATCAATTTCTCTATCAGTAATATATGGTAATACTTGTATTAATTTTGGTGTTTTTGTGTGTACATAGAACCCACCACATGAATATGGTTTAATGATAAATCTTATAGAACCAGTTTCAGCAGTGAAACAAATATATTCTGAAGTTGAACTATCTTCTGATGGTTTATATGTTATATTAGCATAACCTTCACTAGTCTCGCTAGGAGTCATAATTTTTATCGGATTAGTCCAATCAAAATCAATACTAATTCTTTCTCCAGCACTAGTTTCTGCTCTAATACCACCATCATCAGTTATAGATGATTTCATATTATAAGAACATGATGCAGTCTCATAGGTATAGAATGTTGATTGTGGCAAGTTTCCTATATCAATAAATCTCTTTGTAGGATATGGAACTTTTGTAGTTTGCGCAGTTCTCCCACTATCTGATTCTGTATTCTGAACAACATCATCCCTATTAAAGTCACCATTATACCAACTTTTACCACTACTATCATCACTACTATGGTCAAATGGATAATGATAAACATAGAATGGATTTTGGTTGTTGTTAATAGCATCTTGTCCATACCCATTTTTTTGCTGATTTATTTTTTTAGAACTAGTATAGTACCCCAATCTCTTGTAGTTAAACAATGACCAGTACAAGTGTCTCAAATCAATTTCATTAAGCATTGATTCATAGTATTGCTTAATTAATGGGTTTGTTTCTTCTTCTTTATCAACTCCTTTATCTGTTTCATTTTCTTTATCCCAGTAATATCCAAATGGCTGTCCACTAATATTATAGTTTACATTCCATCTACCCCATTTTGGGCAACAATCTGCCGTTATACCACTATCACTATTCCAATCACATTCCCAATCACCTTTCCACTTATGATAATATGTTACAGCATCGTCAAATGTGTAATATTTTTCATTTGGCTCTTTAACAATACCAGGTATTAGTGTAGGAGAAGAATTAAAGTTAATATTATCCTTTGCATGTGCATTTCCATCTAAAATTTCTCCATGATAAAGTTGAATGTTATGGTGATGGCAAATAGGACATTCCTCAACTATTTTCATTTTTGGATTTCCATCTTCATCAAGGACTTGTTCATTATTTTCATCAACTTCTGGAGTCTCACGAAATACATCTTTACCCTCATATCCACAATCTAAACATTTATGCGCACAATCATATTTGTATGTATATTCAAGACGCTTATTAAACGTTGCTGCTGAGTATTCTACATCTTCATCAGGAGATGTATAATTGGCAGGATGCGTATGTGCTGATATAACATTATAATCTTCATCATAAGACATTTCAATACCGTTATAAGTCCATCCACTTATACGTCCACCTTTCCAAACAATGTCTCTATTTTTATTTGCATACAGACTAACGTTACCATTGATTGAAGGGGCCATCATAACAACATCAAAATCAAGTCTTCTATCTACAAATAATGCCCTTAAATAAGGCTGTACATTTCTTTGTTCATTACCACTTACAGTTTTTAAACTTTGACTACCTGCTTTATACACATATCCGAAATTGTCTAAGGTACTTTCTACGTCTTTACCTTTCTGCTTTGGCTCATGACTACTGAAATTATCTAACATAGGACTTACTGATGCAAAAGAAGGACTTCTTAGTATTTTAATATTTTTACTATCAATTTTACTTTTGGTAATGTAAGAACCATCCCTTGTAAAAGCAGCAAAATAATTACCAATTAAATTTGGGTTGGAAGTATAGAACGCACTATTATAATGCGGTTTATCAGGTATTGACCTATTATTAATATAATGTCCATAAAATACAGAAGAATAGTTGTCTGCAACAATATTTGGTATGTTATATGGTGCTTGTACGTTATATCCATCTTTTAACAAATATTTTGTACGAGCTTTCTTTAAATCGCTATACATTGGTGTTACCATCCTATATAATATTGGTGATATACCTCCCCTTGATTCGTATGTAAATTTACCAGATGAATCTGATAATATATAAGCCCCTTCAGCGAGTGAAAACATCTTATCGAACTTAAATTTCAACAGTGAACGTTTTGTTTTTGGCGCAGCAATATCGTCTCTTGTTCCACTGTAAAAATCTTGCCACATCAATTGGTTATAATTATATGTCTTATTTTCGTCTCTTCTACTGAACATATAAGTATCCTCTTGATGGAGACCATACCAACCTTTTATGTTGTATTGTGTTTCACTATTATTATCTGTCCAATCAGATTTATAGAAATAACTAGTATTAGCAACACTAGCACCACTACTATCACTTTCCGTTCCTAGCATAAATTTAGTTGGCATGGTATTTAGACTTGTTATAAACGGTCCACCATTCATAATATTAATAATCTCTTCGCTAGAGTTATCTGTAACTAAAGTATCACATGTTTCACTATCCTTATTTGGGCATGCTTGCGTTATTTTAACAGAATACTTATTAGGTTGATAAACAAACCATCCAATTGTTGTTGTGCTTTCTTCTGGATTATCTACATCAGGTCCTTGATACTTACCAAGGAAACATGGTTCTTTATCAGCTTTAGCAATATGCATTGATGGACTTTGTGCCTTGGCAATATCATTTAATTCAGTGTTGCTATCACACAAACAATTCTTAATAAGATTTTCACTAGTTGACTTATAAGAATATATTTCAACATAAGCATAAACATTGCTAGAAATATCATCAGACGAACCAGTCACACAGAAAGTATACCTACCTTTTGTGTCATCATGTTTTGTTTTTGGCTCGCCAGTTTCCTCATCTATATCACGTTCATCTTTATAATCATTTCTATAACCCCTATATTTCACATCCTCAATCTTACATTTATATCCATCTACTGAAAAATGTGTCATTTCAATTTGACCGTAGAACATATTTTCATCACTACAAACATAATCAATTCTAGTTGTTGCAGAATTGTAAAACTTAGTACTTAATGGTGTTGCTTTATAAGAACCAGATATTTTTGGAATATCTAGTTTAATTTTCTCAGTAATTGTTCTACCATCAGCGTCAGTGACCTCTAATACATATTCTTGGTTTGTAAGTCCACTTGTATAATACGGCTCTAAATCACTATCAATTCTTTCATATTTATCGTCATCATTAGGAAGTTGTGTATATATCCATCCATTACAATTGGATAAGACATTTCCACTTGCATCAATTTGTCCACCAATAACAAATGATTCTTTTGTCATGCCATACTCTTCAATGACAATATCATCGAATTGGTCATATAACTTATATGAATAAGGAGTTTTAATGTCATCAGATGATACCTTTATATATCCATATGCATGATTTTTTTTGTCATTATTAGAGTATCTACATATAATTAAGTCATCTATAGTAGCCTTATCTGCACAACCACCACATACGCTACCACTATACGCATCTGGACAATATGACCTTCCTTGGTATTCTATATCTAGTGTAAATGGCTTTTTACTGTTTTGGAAGCAAGGAGCATAGAACATTTTATTAAATTTGTCAATGGCAGTACTACCTTTTTTGATGCCAAAATAAAAATAGAATGAATTGTTGTATAATGGCATATCATATCTACCATCGGCATGGTAGAAATGTCTAATTCTACCCTCACTATTATTTGCTTTATCATCTTCTTCAGCACCCATTCTGAATGTTATATATGTTTCGTCTTTCTCATCAAATAATGCTTGTTCGAATCCGTTATTATATAAATTCATTGGGAGTTGCAGTCTACCATCGAAGTCTACTGGGTACATATACTTAAATTTAGGTATCAAGTAGTTGGTATTTTTATCTGGCACTTGAGTTGCATAAGCATCATGTAAATCTTGATATTCTTGTGGTATAAAGCCAATGTGGTTTAATGTTGCAAACATTGCACGATTCTCCATGTCATCAAGCTCGTACTTGCTAATGAATCCATCTGCGTCAATTTGTCCATATTGTGTACTATTACCACCTTCATGATAAGCCATATTATGAGTCATATCAATAGCAACGCCAAGTTCGCTTAATCTCTCAACGTTAATACATGATTTTGCTCTAGTTCCAACATATGTACATGCAAGGTCCATGAAAAGACCAGTAGAATATGCTGGTGTTCTTTCATCACCATCATGATTCCAGTCCATTCCTGTTGTAATGGTTGTACCACTATCTTCAGCTTCACCACTAGTATCTCTATTGTAATTCACCTCCTTTTCATTAGGGTCTATTGATTCTTGAATTGTCGCTACTGCTGGTATATTTGCTGTTGTTGAAGGTAAACATTTAAAGAACTGTGGTATGCCATATATATTCTTTGGGTTTAAGTTGCCCAATAATATAATATCGGTTGCAAATAGTCTTACAGCTTTAAAGTTTCCACCTCTTTTATTCATTTCAATATCTGCATTGTCATTGTCAGTAGTTGCTTGTAGTGCTGCATAGTAATAAGCTGTTAAGCCATCTTTATTTTCTACTGGCTTAATTAAGCCTCTTTTATATCTAACTTGTGCAGACTTATTTTTATGCCATCTTTCCTCTCCGTCTGGCATACTATCACTACTGTTAGAAACATCAAAATCATTACTTGTATATCCTATGTTACATGTAACATAAGTTTTCAATCTAGAATACAAACTCTTATCTGAACAGTATTCATTTTTTGCACTGCTCAATGTAAAAAATAAAAATGTTTTCTTTTTTCTCTTTCTCCAATACCAAAGTGGCATATAAAGACAGCCATTAACCCAATCTTGGTACATGTCTAATTTAATAATTTTAAACTCTTGTGCAAGGTTTCTTTGTATTTTGTCCAATAAGTCGTTAATACTAGTATCTTTTTCACAGCTTCCTTCCATATCTTCAGGACAGTCACTATAATCACCACACCAACATCCTGGATAGTATGCTACATTACCCTCACTTACACCAGCAGAAAGTGCTATACAGTATATATAATCTGGAATCCACCCTAAGAACCACTCAAAAGGACATATATCAAGCGGCCAAGGCAAACAAATGCTTTTAAGTGCTCTGAAGAAACCAAGTACAACATTAACAATGCAAAGCATTGCATTAATAATTGTAACTATCCATACAATCATAGTATATATTATACATACAATCATATATAAGAATGGTAAATCAATTCTAAGCTTATTAAAAGGTATCGGATTTTGGTTCTCAGCAAGGTTAGAGCCTTTCAATGCACAGTAGTTCTTAGAATAAGCCCTATGTGCCACTTGCGTTTTAGGTATATAATTTTTAACACTATATACATTGTTCCAATAAAGGTCACGGAAACAGTTTAATGGTGTTGCAGAGCCAAATGTGTACATTTTCTCAATTTCAGAACCTTTATCTTGTATGGTTGGTACTACATTATCCTCACTGAATATTGGGTTCATTGGGACTAGATACTTTGCAGTATGTCTTGAAAATCCTTCGTCACTAGTTTCGTTCTTACTGAATCTAAATCTAACTTGTGTTCTAGTTGGAATACCCTTATTAGGGTTATCTGTTGGGACGATGTTACCATACTCATCAGTTCCTATATAGTCTAGGTTCATTGGAATCTGGTAGCACCACACACCATTTTCATCAATAAGTTGATTTCCTTGAATCTGGTATTCCTCAACCAATCCATCAGTTGTTTTACGAATCATTTCAATTGTTCCGTTACCAGCAATCAATTGGTCGTTCATACCATTTTCAACGTCTGGTGCGCATTTATGTCCTATCGCATGCCCTTCATTATCAGATACTATTGAACCCATGAATACACAAGTAGGCTCGAATTTATACTGTATCTGAATATCAGCACGAGTTATTGAGGCAATGCCATTGTCAGCATCACCCCAGAAAGGATAAACAAATACGCTTCGATTCTGCGAAAATAATTGAGCAAGGTTATCTAGGTTTGTGCTTTCTTTAAATTGTGTAGGGCTATCAAACATTGATAAATTATATCCCTTATACTCGAAATCACTTGGTCTTTGAGAAAGTACACCAATATCAGATAAGTCGATGTCAACATGCACGGTAACACTACCAGTAGGAACACCGAATATCATATAGTCACCTGCATTATTAGTGACTGTTGTATATTTCCAATATTTATCGTAGACCTCTAGATATGTATCATCATCTAGTACTAATCTTTTATTAGGAAAAGTGCCAACAACCCTATAGCAATCATCATCACTATAGTCTGGGAGCATGTTATATCTCCTACCTTCTTTATCCTTTGTTGTAACCTCTTTATATGGATAAATTAACTCCATATCAGTAGGGTCATTCTCATCCCTCTCGATGAATATTGAAAGCTTTGCATTTGGGATACCAAACGCATCATTAGCAAGAACCCTTCCAATTATAACACCATAGTTGGAAGAGTGTATCCTGTAAGCATCCTTCTGTCTAAGCTTTAATGACAAGACCTCAAGAAAATCAAAGTCTTGTTTCATGTTAACTTGTAACAGAGTATCTTCTGCTATATTTGTGTGTATTCTATAACTTTTATCCATTGTTTATTTCATATATTTTCCTAAAAACTTAGGTGGAACAATTTTTATATTCTTTTTGAAAGTCATTTGGTATACAATTGAAAATATTAATATTGGCACTATTATACACGCCAAAACTAATATAATTGGAAACATGATAAGCTTCCACAAATACTTATATGATTTTTGTAAAAGATTTTCATTTCCAACCACACCATAGGCTTCATCCAAAACCATTTTTTTCTTACAATTACAACCCATAACACTGTTTAATTTTTATCTTAATTTACATTTAATTTGAATGTTTTGGTTAGGATTTTTAATCTCATACATTGAATTATAATCTCCATATAATACATTGTCAACCGCCATTAAATCAATCTGTTCTGATAACGAGCCATCAGGTGTATTAAATGGCTGCGCTGGTGAAGATTCACAAACCCCTTCAAGAACCAATGGTGGCAATGGACATTTATCTGGTGAGTATCTACCGTTCCATATCTTATACACCCTCAAATCAATTAAACTAATCACACCATCAAGTAATGTTATTTCTTTTTCCAAATCACCTAAGAAGATGTCATCACCCATTTCATGATTATTTACATCGAAATAATCCTTAACAGCATTAATAACATTGGTGATTACATTAGCTGGATTGTAGTTTTTATCAACAAAAACATCAATACCTAGTCCAATATTATAGATTCTGCCGCTTTTAATCTCAATGTAATCGTTTATTTGCTTGTAGTTGGACATATACTCTATGACATTCTCTACAAGCGTCTGAGGAAGCGCAGAATCAAGCTGTCCTAAAGCATTTATACCCAAGAAATCCATTTCAATCTTGTTATTCGCCTCAATAACTGTATTCCTGAATGGAGCACCGTATTTAGGTGGCATCTGCATTAGTTTAACTCTATAGTCCTTAACAGTGACAGCACGATTTTGAGCACCCATGTTATATTTCATAAGTGCCTTTATTTCTTCTGTAGATGGCTCGTCTTTACCTGCCACAGCAGTTGATAAATTAGTTACCTCAAATGAAGTTATAACTTTACCTCTCATAGAACCATCGGTGTTACCAGTATTTCCACCCCAATCAATATTAGCTAGAGTGATTTTATTAATAGCTCCTGGACCAAGGTTTGTTGAAACACCTCCACCAACTCTATATAGAACATACATAGTCCAACCTTCCTTTGGAATAACACCTAGCATATCATTATTGATTTGTCTAGATGCAATGTATTCACCATATGTAGTGTATTTACTAGGAACATCAGCATATGTATTACCAGCTCCAAATATAATCTTTAAATAGCCGTTATCAGTAAATTCTGTAATGAATTTTTGAGTAAGTGGCTTCCATTTTCCACGATAATAACGACTAGTTCTAGCAGTTTTTATTTTGTCATTTTCATCTTTAACAACTTCGTAATAATCATCATATAAATGAGGGTTATACATGTCATTGATAACGTAATTATCAATATTAGCCTCAGTTCCAAATCTCCATTGGTCTGCAAGTGAATCACACTCAAAGAAACGATACGTCATAACAGATTCACTTCCAATTCTATATTGTTCTTCGTCTATATAGTATTCATATGTACTAGGATTAGTATTAAAATCTGTGGTTTCCTTAAAGATGATTGATTCTACATTCATAACATTAGATTCAGGCAGTACTACCTCCATAAATGGCTTTAAATCAGTAGGATATATAACTTTTTTATATATCTTTGTGATGCCATTTATTACGATGGTTGACTTAGAAACATTATAACCAGTAATATTACCATTACCGTCTCTTGCAGGTGTCATTTTTCTATTTGAAAAACCATCTTTATTGAATTGTTCGGCAAAATTAACATCTTCGGTAAGTTGATAATTATAGTCACCTGCTGATACTATACTAGTATTCTGTAGAATTGGGGCATAATTCCAGTCTGGTAGATGTATACTCTCACTACTTGTTGGGAGTACACAACTAATTTCAACCTCACAGATTGAAGACTTCTTTCTTGGAATCTTCAACCCATTTGCTCTAGCCTTGTTTAAAACACTACTTTTTAAAGTCGCACTATCAATGTTTGTCTCTTGATACATTCTATCTGTGTGATAACTAAGGTCATCACCAACAGCAGCCACAAGGTCTATAAACCATGCGCCAACACTAGAATCATTAAAATCATCAGCAAGCTCTGGATAGTACGTATTACTGAATTTAATCAATTCATCCTTTATATCAGCAAAATCTCTACTTAAATAATTAATATGTTTCTGGCTCACAATACTATTTTTTTATTAAAATTGGAGTAGTATAGAAGTTTTACTCCATTATTTTCACATTTTCGTTTTTTAATATTATCTTTTTTAATGGTATATTTAAACTGTTCAGTTGCCCATTTTATCCCCTTTCCTCCGAAATCAACTGGTTTGTAATGTTGCTCCCCTTGGCATTCTATACCAATATTATATTTTGGTAGATAAAAATCTAAACTTTGCCTACCTAACCAATTAAATCTTTTTTGTTTTTCAAAAATTATATGTTTTTTATTTAAAAACATTTCTACTTCTTTTTCTAACTTACTTTCATTACAAAATGGACAACCGTTTTGTTGATTTATATGGTTATTTGGCGTTTGTTTAAAATGTTTACCACATTTTTTACAAATAATTTCAACTTTTACATTCGCACCTTTATATTCAACAAGAGAATAATTATATTTATCTCCATGAACTTTTCTTGCTCGGTTTATAAATTCTTCAGTAGTTATTCTACCTCTAGTATTCCAAACACGTTTACCGTGATTAATATGGCATCCGCATCCTTTTAAATGATTCTGGGGTAATTGCCAAAACTCCCCACATTCCTTGTCAATAATACAAATCTTGGTATGGTTATTTACATATTCAACTTTAGAATAATCATATTTATCACCATGAATTTGTTTAGCTTTTCTAATGAAAGATTCTGTAGTATGCTGTGCATTTCTAGCACATTTTGGGCATCCATCACCATTCATATGCTTTCCAGCTTGTTGCCAAAATTCGCCATGAATGGGGCATATTATGCATACTTTTTCTTTAGATTTTATATAAAATGATTTACTGTAGTCGTATTTAAAATTATGCTTTATGTTTGAACGTTCTATAAACTTTTCTGTCGTAAGTTGTTTTTTTCCACCCATATTATACTTGAACTACTATACTGTCATTTGTTACTTTATTTCCTTCAGAAACACTATAGTCTAGCCTAACAAATATTTCTGATTCATCGTTTTCATTTTTAACTATTTGTATATTGTTAATATTAATATTACTAGCCCACCTCTTAACTGACTCACTTACTTCATTCTTTACAGCTTCCCAAGTGGTTTGGTCATTAGGTTCAAATATGAATTTAATAAGGTCAGTTCCAAATTCTGGGTTTCTAATTCTCTGCCCTTTAGGTGTAAACACAATATGCATTAACTGACTCCTAATTTTCTCTTTAACAGAAGAATTAACATCTAAATAAAAATTTTGGAATCCATCAGATGTAAAAGGATATGAAATACCGAAATATTGTCTTTTTGCCATATTAAAATTATTTCTCTATAAGTATTATAAAATATAATTTTTTATGGAAATATATAAATAAAAAAATGCGAGAGTTTAACCACTCTCGCATCAAATAAAAAGCAAAATACCACATAACAGTTTAACACCTTCCATTATTACTAGTACCTCCACAGCCGCCTCCGCTTCTGCCACATGTGTAGTAACCTCCACAGCCATATCCATCATCACAACCGCAAGATGATGGGGCACTTGAAACTCTCCAAGGGGAAGATATGTTTTCTTCCTTAAAAAACTCCATTTTATTAAGGTTATTCTTTCTAGCAATATCCCTAACTATTGAAGCTGTCAATGTGTCAACAACACTTTGCACCTTTGACTTTACAATCTCAGACAACTCTTCCTCAGACAATATAAACATCTTCTTCATATTTCATACACTTTATGCAAAGATATAAAAAATATTTTTGATTTCCAAATCATATCCAATAAGGGTGTAAACTTCCATCCTCATAGATAACCCCAAAACTGTATTTCTTCGCAAATAAAGCCCTTGTAGCAGCCTTAAACGTATCGGAAAGGCTTGCGTGGAGAGTTTTGTTAACCAAGAAACAAACTCGCTTCAGAACAAAATTTCCGTTAAAAGAAGGAATCCAAGGAGTGATGTCAAACTCAGTCTTGCACCCATGAGCAAATGGCGATTTAAGTTTAATGCCAAATGTCTTTTCAAAAGACACATACATTTCATCCCTATCAAACAATTCTACAAGTTTAATATTCTTAAACCCCATATCGTTATAATGTTTAATACATTTACAAATTTCATCTTTGGTGCAAAGATACGGTTTCACCATATTAATATTCATGGTGATTTTTTCCTTATGAGGCAGTTCAACATAAAACTTCTGCCTATCATAAAGCGATTTATGACCCCTTATTTCATCTGCAATTGTTTCATCATAATGTTGTGGTGATATTGCTATTCCATCGCAAATCTCTATTATTTCAAACAATTTCTCTTTATGATAAAATGCAGAATAAGGTAAAGATGTGATTATATATACCTTTAATTCTGTGTTGTTTTTAATAAGCCTAACCAATTTCGACAATTCGTTCATATAAATCATCGGCTCTCCACCACTTATGCCAACAGAATCAATTTCATTCTTATGCTCGGATATTCGTTGGAAAATAGCCATCACATCTGGTTTCGTATTTTTACTATGAAGCCCTTTATTCAGTGCGTCAACACAGAAAGGGCATTTATTTGGGCATTTCTTAGTGAAATGCACTTGTAACTCATTACATATCTGGTCACAAGTATTAACATTGTATTTCACCATTTTTATTCCATTTATAATATCCGTACATACAATTAATACTCCAAAATACAAACTGAGCAGCCATACACCAATCATTTGCGTTTATCCACATAATGATGCTGCCAATGTCAATTATCAACCAATAAAACCAACTCTCCTTATACCTTAATATCATAAGTATCTGTGCAGTTATGGCTGGTACAGTAGTAATTGCATCCATAAAAGGTTGAGTATCATCAGTATGAGATAATGTTATATATAGTAGCACTATTCCTATTACTGTGAATGATAGCACATGAAGGTTGGTTTCTAAATTAAAACCCCTAGTTTTAACTTCCAATTTTTCATTATCATAGTTTTTATGCCAATGATACATGCCATACAGCATAGTAACCAAATAAAACATATTTTCAGCAATTTCCCCATATAGTTTCTGCTGAAGGCATAATGCCACATATGTGAAAAGTTGAGCGAACCCAAACCAATAAAATAGCATTTTTTTTCGGCTACACAAAACGACAGAAATTATTCCGCATAGTCCGCTTGTAAGAGAAAGAAAGGAATCTTGAGTTACAATGTACGTAATTATTTGCAAAAGTAACCCAAGTCCTAAAAAACTATACACAAATGTTTTATTCCCCATATACTGAGTTTATATATCCTTTAACACGTTCAAAGTTCTGTAAAAAAGTTCCATCAAGTATTTCAACTTTATCCCAAAGCCCAAACTCTTTCAGCAAAGTCGTGAGTTTGTTGAAATTGGCAATACGCTCGTCAATTGATGCTTGCTTCATATATCTAGTGCCATCGTCAACAAACTTCTTCATAGGTGGCAAAAGGAAAATCTTATCCCATTTAACACGATTTTCAAGAGATTTTGCTACTGGTAACACCTTGTTTTCATATTCCTCTTTCGTAATAGGAACATTTGGGTCATCCGCATATGCAAGAGCGTACATTAGTGTAACAAGGTTATCCGTATCAGAAATGAACACGCCATTATCATTGCTGAATACCTTTTTACGCATATCTAGGCTCTGTCCTACGAGGAAATCAACGAAATCGTCTGCTGTAAGGTCAGTATCCATTTTACCTTTGTTAAGCAAATCATAACGCCCATATTCCTCAGAATGTTCAATACCGAAATATGTTGAAATATCACGTACCAATGTGGTCTTACCCTCAGAAGCAGTACCAGTGATAAGGATATTATGGCAAAGGTTATTGCGATACTCTCTAACGATGTACTTCCAATACTTGATAGGATTCTGACGAATGTAAGTTCCACTAACTGGCACTACCTTATCAATCAGAGTTGTACGTGCATTAAGTAGGTTATGCTTCTCAAGCATTTCCTTATAGTAAGGTTCTGCCACATACCAAGTATATTTAGTGTATAAATCATATTTATCAAAACCCACCAACTCTTTGACCTTTTTTTGCCACACAACCCAATTGTTATCGCACATTGATTCATCAATACCAAGTTCTGTATCATTGATAGATAAAACAGTTATAATCTCATCATTAGCGAATATCTTTCGGACAATAGCTGTGCGTTCTTTGAGGGTCATATTAATATTTCCAGCTCGTTCCTCGTTATCATAACCACAAACAATAACATAACACTTATCATTTTCTTTTTTAGCCCTCATTATTGCGTCAAGATGTCCTCTGTGCATTGGGCAATATCCCCCAAAACAAATTCCTACTTTAGTCATTTTCAAAAAAATTATGTAAATTATTTTCTAATGTGTCTACAAATTGGTCATACAGATTAAACAATTCGTCGAAAACACTTTCAAGGATGTGATTAACTTCCTCCACTTCATTTTTGCAAGTATCATCTATTTTGTCACTAAACGCACACTCTTCGCAAGCAAACTTATCTCCATCGCCATAATATCCGCTAACAACATGGTTATTAACAAGATGGGTAAATTTAAGATGATTTCTATCATTGAAATCAACCCACCCAGTAAACTCAGCAGTTAAAGGTTGATGGTGATAGTCTATATCGAGGTTAATATCTTTACGAATGAAAAAAGCCTTAACTCTGCCATCCTTATAAAGTGTTTTATACCACATTTCAAATGCACAAAATGAATAACACAAACAATGACTAAACCTAAAATGAGACCCATTTTGACGCATAGCATAATTTAGACGCATAACAACTTCTGGCACAAATGGGCATATTACGATATACTGATTAGTCTCAATGTCAATATACTGTTCACCAAACTTAAAATCCTTCTTGACTTTTTGCCAATATTCTTCAATTGTTTTATTACACATATTAATTGATTTTGTTGATGCAAAGGTACGAAAAAAACGTGAGATAGCAAAATATCCCACGTTAAAAATATTTAAATATTAAATCTGCTTAAAAATAATATTTAGCTTGCACAAATAAACTAGTAGGAGCATCTACCATATATCTTGCTTTACTAGTGTTAGTTAATACACCATTCTGCAAATTGTCACGATTTGTTATATTGTTTATGTGAGCACTAAGTAAGCACTTGCCAATCTTATATGTGCCATAAATATTAAACTGCCAAAAAGTTGGCACTGTATAATCGTTGGCAGCATCAATATACATACGGCTACGGTACTTGTACTCTACTCCTACAGAGAATTTCTTATCACGATACTCAACATCTTGTACCAATGTACATGTTGGGGTAAGGACATGGCTCTTAGTTCCATATGTATCAGTCTTCACCTTATTATTGGAGAATGAAGAGTTGTTAATCAGATGCCACCCATTAAACGGTTCATAATCTGCATAAAACTCAAACCCAATACGGTGGCTGTTATCAGCCTTTTCATGCTCTGGAAGTCCATTCAACCCAAGAGTTCCAGTCAATGCACGTTCATTCTCAAACAGCATTGCAAATAAATTCGCATTGAGGTTAAGTCTCTTCGTTGCAAAATTCCACCCAAGTTCAATGTCGTTTGAAATTTCAGCCTCTGTTGTTGTGAGACTTCCAGGATACCACTCATTTCCACCGAACATATCTGTTCGTGTAGGCTCACGATGAGCACGAGCATACTTCAAATAAAGTTCACTATGCTTGTTGAAATTATACTGCAAATCAGCCCCAAAATTGAAGAAATTCCATTTCGTATTTTCATCAAACTTAACAGAAGAATCCATTAAATCACGATACCAAAAATTAACGTAACGATATTGGGCATTTACTGATGCGGTAACTTTTCCGAATGACTTCTTGGCATTGACAAAAGCCTCAACATCCATTTTATGCCCTCTATTATCGTAATAGTCGCTAGGTGTTATGTTCTTAGCCTTATCAATGTTCCTATCATCAAGATAATGCTCACGCTCAAACTTATAGATATTAGTTCCAACAGTAATAGAACCATTATTGATATAGAATCGAGCAGCTGCATTACCTCCATACATATGCTGTTTGAGACCATAGTTGTATAGCATACCACTACCTAAATCCACCTCTTCCATCTTCAGCATATAATTGTCGAGGTCAAAACGATACTCTCCTAATAGCATATTCCAATAGATAGATGATGTGAACAAAACCTTGTTGCCAAACCAACTGTTATATTGGAGTTTATTTACAGTTTGGAAGAAATTATCGTCTTCATCCTTACTACATCCATTATTTTTTCTATTAGCAGAAAGTTCCTCTAACGTTGAGCCGATATAGCCTTGCCCATTACGATGGAATCCAGTAATAGAGAGGAAATCAATTGAACTCTTATCGTTAATAAAATAGCCAAGTTTTAAACCAAGTGACTTTGACCTATTAAAACTATGGTCGCTATAACCATCAGTTTCAGACTGAGTTGCACGTACATGCAACGCCCATTTACCAATAAGTCCAGTATTGATGTTAACAGATGTTTTGAATGACGCAAAACTACCCCCTCCGAACTCGGCATAAGAAACTGTATCAGTCTTTAGATTGACAGACTCAATATTGACACTACCGCCATAGCTAGCAGTTCCTGGATTATACGTACTAGTTCCTCTACCGACACTAATTGAACTTGCATCACCCATAATATCTGGGCTATTTGCAAAATAACACCCAAAGTCCTCGGCTTCATTCCAAGGCATACCGTCAAGTGTTACATTAATCCTAGTTTGGTCAAGACCACGAATACGGAAATAACCATAGCCAAAATCAGTTCCGTTGTCACTAAACGCAAAAATTGATGGCATCTTAGAGAAAACCCAAGAAGGCTCTTGCCCATAGTTAATCTTATTAATCGTTTCTGAATTAATTACAGACCCCAAAGTTGGAGCAGAAGCACGATAAAAAGATGTTACGTTAACTTCCTCAAGGTCATGTGAGATAAGCGAATCTGACGATACATCGCTTTTGCAAATCACATCTGCATATGATGTCGAACACATCATTGCAGCCATAAATACTAAAATTTTCTTCATATTTTTTAAACTGTTTTGTTTGTGGATGCAAATATACGAAAAAAAATTGAGGTGGCAAAATAATTTAATTCAAATTTAACTTTTTTTAATTAAAAAAACTTATATTTATTATAAATAAAGTATGTAAATATGAAAGTAAGCATAACAAACGAACAATACAAAAATCTTATAATAAACGAAGCTGAAAACGTTGCATATAATAGGAAAACAGCCACTGAAGACAATCTTAAAGCTATTTGGGCTGCAATTGATAGAAAACAGAAAATTCTACAAGATGAAGTATTTGGGAAACTCAGTGAAAAAATCTATGACATTACATTAGAAAAGGCTAAATCAATGGGTAAAGAATTCATGAATGTTCCTAGGAACATCTGTAATGCTGGCAATGATAAACTGCCATCTAGCGTCCTTATAATTAACATGTCATCTTCATTAATGTGCCCTTCATACTATCTTGGAATATGTACAATTACAAACGGTGCTTGCTATGCGCAAAGAGCTGAAAATCAATATTCTTCAAAAGGCAAATCTAGCGTTCTTACCAATAGGTGGAAAACTGACCTTATGCATACACAAATGCTACAACAATACCAACATGGTAATAAAAAACCGATGAAAGACTATTTTAGGCTAATAGAAACCTATATACAGCTAGGTAATGCATATTCTGAAAACTTATATAGAAAAGAATACGCAAAAATGACAAATAGACTAGGTAGAGATTTAACAGATGAAGAAAAAAATTTTTTGAGAGTACAACAATCTGAAAATAAAATAACAGATGTAAGAATAAACGAAACTGGTGATTTCCAATGCCAACTTGCTGTAAACCTTTGGGCTAAATTTGCTGATAAAATCAAAAAAAAATACGGCATAAACACACATGCATATACAGCAAGAAATCTAGATTTTTCACAAGTTACTGATAAAATGGCAATAAACCCTTCACACGAAGGGATTAACTTAGGTAAGGCTGAACCAAGAATGTTTAAAGCTGTAGGTGATAAATTTTATAACAGCCTAGAAGGTGGAGATACTGTCAAAGATAGGCAACCAGTATTAGGTATGGTTAATGGGAAATATTTCTATAAATGCCCTTGTAGTAGAGGCGAAACACATTGTGAGCAATGCGGTGTATGCTTTGCTAAAAATGAAACTGGAAAACCTTATACAATATATGTAAAATATCATGGATTGGTTGCAGCAAACGGTTTTAAAAATCTTTTCAAAAAAGATGAAATCGAAAATGTCATTGAAAAATTATATGAAAACGGATGGATTACTGAAGAAGAATATGCTTCATATAATTCACCAAAAAATCAAAAATTCCTAGCAAATTTATCCACAAAAATTGATAAACAAAGAAAAACAAACAACAAGAAAGGCTGAGAAGAATATCTCAGCCTTAATTTTTTTATCTTTACCTAACGTAAAATCCTAACGGCTTATTTTTCAAAACCTTAATCAATTGGTCGTTCATCGTGGCTTGTTTTTCCATAAGATTCCAAGGGGTCATTCTGTCTAAACGCTCTTTTAATTCATTTAAAACCGTCTCTTTCTCAGACTTACCTTGCTCAAGAAGCATATTATAGTCCATCTGCATTTCAGCTTCAGGTATCTTAACAGCACCACTATATGTACCCCTTATGATACCAAGTAAAATTTTAGCCTCTGCAACCAATAAACGCCTTATTATTTGTTGTGATGGATTATTCATTAACTCATACCTCATCTTGTCTAATGGAACTTGGTCTGGTGTAATGATTATATCATCTTTATTTTCCAATCTACATTGTTCAACATCATCTTCAGAACCACCAGCAACGTCATAATACGTATACCATACATAGCAACTAGCATACTTATTCCATCCCCAAGTATCATCAGCAGCAATGCCGCCAACCATATTTGGAGACCCAGGAACAGAAAGCAAATGCACAAGATGAGTTCCTTCTGGACCAGCTGTGACTTGATATGCTAAATCACCTCTTAATAATGAGTTTTTATATTTAAGGTCAGCAGACATAAGGGCAGTATCATATGCAGAACCAACATAAAAACCAGTGATTCCCATACCATTGCCCATATTTCCGTATTGGCCATAGCCGCCGCCAATACCAGTGTCCAATGTTCCTAGATTACCATATAAAGCTGCTTTGGTCGTAGAAGGAGTGACGTACATAACACGATTAATCTCTCTGCCTGCTGGGATTACATAAACTTGTTTTCCTCTTTCAACTTGGAAAAAGTCTTTCTTTAACTCATAATGACCTCTCTGTTGCAATCCTACTTCACGAGAGAACCAATACGAGAAATCACGAGACCAATCCATTGTGCGAACAGTCATTGCATATGCTAGTTCACTAGCATTTTGAAATTGTATTTGACTTGTATTTTGTAAATTTAGCCACTGTGTTTCAATTACCCAGTTTTGAACTTTCTCAGCATAGTCACCGATGGCAACGTCCAATAAATCACATAGCTGTTCATCTTCAAGCTGTACAATACGTATTGGAGCACCTAACATTGTTCTAACTGTCCTAAACAGTGCTTTTACATCTTCTGTTAATACCATAGTAATTTACCTTTCTATATCATATAAATACTGTTCAATGGCACTTTCTATACCATTGTTATTATACTTTAAAAACCCTTTAATCTGTTGTATTCCATACAATGCTTCATCGCCATCCATTTCATAATCATCAATCCTTATATATGGAGTATTAGAATCAATATATACGTTTCTAGGCTCTCCATTTAGATAAACTTGATATTGCCCACTTATTGACTCATTTAGCACTTTATTAACTGATTCTATAACTATTCTACGTAAATCTTGTTCAGTAAGTCTAATTATTTTTTTCATACTATTTATTTTAACTATAAATACTTTATTTTTTATAAAAAGAATATGTTAGAACTAAACAAAATATACTGTATGGATGTCCTAGAAGGACTTAAACAATTAGATGATGAAAGTATTGACCTTATCATTACATCGCCACCTTATAATCTTGCTGGTTTTAGAGGTACAATTGTAAAACGTTCTGCTAAAAATGATTTCTGGGAAAAAAGTATTGGCTATGATGATGACCCTAAAAATGATTTTATGAAAGAGGAGGATTACCAAAAATGGCAAATAGAAGTACTTAACGAATGTTTCAGAGTTTTAAAAAAAGATGGAAGTATGTTCTATAACCATAAAATTAGGGTCAAAAAAAACCAAATATCGCATCCATTAGAATGGATTACCAAATCAAGGTTTATATGTAGGCAAGAAATTGTTTGGGATAGAGCAACGTCTGTAAACGTAGATAAATGTAGATACCTACCTTCAACAGAACGCATCTATTGGTTAATTAAAGAACCAAAAAACCCACGTTTTCATAGGGTAGATGGTATTAATTGGAAGGGCGAAGTTTGGAAATTTGCCCCAAGTAGGGATAAAAATCATCCAGCACCGTTTCCAATAGAACTGCCAAATAACATTATTCCTTGTGTTGCGCAAGGAGAAAGAATAAGAGTTTTAGACCCATTCATGGGTAGTGGTACAGTTGCATTATCTGCAAAACAATATGGATGCAACTACATTGGGTTTGAGAAATTTCAAAAATATATTAATATAGCAAATGAAAGGTTAGGAGTCTAAAAGCCCCTAACCTTTCATATTTTAACGTTGATTTTATCTTGCATTTTTTAACCAACAAGCAAGAGCCATTTCAAGAATTTCATCATCTTTTTTACCTTGGTCAGATACTCTCTTGTAAAGCCTAATAGACCCGTTATCACACTTTTCTTTAAACCTCTTTTTAAACTCTGTGTTGTGGTTAATTTTAAATAAATCCGCTGCACCTGACGGAGACCAATTACTTGTTGCCACTGCGTTAACACCAAGAATGCCTTCTATAAGGCATTTACAAATGCGTTCTCCATCCCTTCGCCATTCTTTGTCACCTCTGCCATTAGGTTTGCTATCATAATAATCGTTTTTTGCACGTTTCAGCTCCCTAAAGATGTAGAACATCAAATCCCTAACATCTGTTGCGCAATGGTTAGTACCACAAAGTCTTTTAATATCTTTGTCTGGAAGTCCCTTTTCCTTGCATAAATCTTGGAAATGGCAATATAAATTTAATAGCTCTTTATAAGTACTTCTAACACTTTTTTCATATAAAGCTTCACCATTATGTTGACCAAAAATACACTGTTTAATAACGCTATCATCAAGTATTCCATAATACTCTTCTGCCATTTCTTCGTAAACATCCCTCCCTTTGAATGAATCACCAGTTGATTCATAAAAACTCACGGCATTTAATCTAGAAGCTTGCTGATTACGCCATGCCTTTGCCTTGTTAATTCTTTCTAAATCAGAAATCATATCATTATATGAATCATACTCGTATACAACACAGAAAAAAGTTAACTCATCTTCAGAAAATATGCCTTCTTCTATTAATTTAGTGTATATAGCTCCAGTATGTTGTCCATCCATAAGATATTTTATTCCATTAATAGAGCCAATAATAAAAATTTTACAATTTTCAAAATTTTCTTTCTTTATTGTATCCCTAATAGAAGATTCAAGTTTTTTAAGCCATTTTTTTTCATCGTCAATCTCTTGACGAGTATACCCATAATCAAGTCTCTCAGTGTCTGTTTCAGCGCCAGATGGACGATTTGCCCTAATTTTCTTAAGTTGCTTAAATTCATCTAAGGTTAAAACTAAGCAACTCTTATTTTTAATTTTCATTTTTTAAACAGATTAAAAATTATTAATATTATATATAAATTCACTAGTTATTTCATTTACCTCTTTCGTAGAAAATTCATTAATTTCCATATTTGGTTCTTTTTCTTTAAAAATACTTTTTTTATACTCTTTTATTAGTTGCCCTTCCCAATACTTTGAATCTTCTTTAGTACCAATTTTAAATATGACAACAAGGCCCCTACCAAACTTTCGCAAATCTTCAAAGAATCTAGTTTGTTTACTCCTAGCATCTTTCGTGTATGTGTGAAACCTTTCGCCAACATCTGATGTATGTCCAAAAAGCCAAGCACCATTTGGGAGTAATATACCATAAGTAACATTCTTGCCAATTAAATCCTCAACATTTTCGATACCAACATCATAAAGCTGTTTTCTACTAATAAAAAGGCAAACTAAATTGTTAAACGAGATTGGAACTAGGTCTTCAAAAGACACACCATCAATCTCGCCAACACAAGAAAAATCACTAATTTTTGGCGATTTTAAACATCTTGTATCTTTACTCAAGATACGTTTAATAATTGTTTTGTTCATTTTTTTTTACGTTTTTTAACGAGCTACGTTCTAAGGTAGAAGCTCAACGACCTTTTTTTTTTTCACACTGCAAAGATATGAAAAAAAAACTAAATTAGCCAAAAATAATACAAACATTTAACAAATTTTAACAAATAAATTAAAAATAATTTTCCAAATAAAAATGGGCAACTAACTCAATAGTCACCCATTTACACCTTATTATATATAATATTATTTCCAAAACTTACTTGTTATATCCTCAAAATCAATCTGTTCAACGCCCTCACTCTCAAAAATCTTATGTTTCAGCTTATAAAGTCTTTGATTCGTGGTCTTCTTATTCAATCCACCCAATTCCTCATCGTAATGCCCTAACTTAATGTAATCGAAATAATGGAAATTAATACTTTTATAATATGTATCTCTTCCACTATACCACCCAACTTTTAGGTGTTTATTCTCATGGACATATTCTGCCAATTCATGTATCGTTTGCGGCTCTGCATCGCCACCCATAAAACAAACAGTCGTTATTCCATCATTTTTCTCAATAAGTCTATCTAACTCTTCTGTAGTTAGTGAAATCCCTTTATCTTCCCATAAAAATTCTGAATGACATCCCTTACAATGACAAGGGCAGTTCGTGATATTGATTGCTAAAGTAATCTCATCTGGTATTTCCTCAAATACCACCATTGCATTATAATACTTAATCATATTTCTCAAGATTATCAATTCTTTTTTCAAGTAATTCTACAATTCTACTTTTCATTTTCTCTCTATGTTCATCATAATGGTTTGCATAATCAATGAATTCGTCAACAGTCATTCCCTCGCAATCTTCCTCAATTAACACATGATACCCTAAACTGTCATAATTGTGTAAACGTATTCTATTAATGATATTTTCCACTTTTTTCATTAAAACACTATCATTTTCACAAAGTAACTTAATTTCATCATAATTTTCTAATATAAAAATTGTATCGTTATAATGTTTTTTATTTTTTAAACTTCTGTCAAAATTAAATGTTTTATATATTTCCTCTATTTTATCTCTCATTTTATTCATCTTTTTGTTATATAATCCCAATTAGAATCTTTAACATATAACCCACATTCACACACATCTTTAAGCTTGTAATCAGTGCAAGGGCAGTGTAAGTCCTTACCCTCATAATCCTCTGAATCATGCGTACATGGGCATAAACCATCACATTTCTCGCATCTTCTCAAGATTGCGTTTACTACCCTATCATTAGGGTTAAGTTTCCAACCTTCTTTTCTATATATTTCTATCATAATACAACTTTTTGTTAAAAAATTGGGTACTTCAACAGTACCCAATTATATTATTGTCTGTAACTTCTCATATGCTCTTCTACTTGTCTAGCCTCATTGAATGAGCTAACACGCTTCAAATAGCCTATAATTCTTGTTAAATAATCTACATTGTGACTTCCACACTTAGGACATACATCTAGAGTGTCCTTGCTAATGTAGCCACAATCATTACATACTGTGTTCTTACAGTTGAATGTGAAATAACTACATCCATATTCTGAAGCAACCCTTAGTAACTGTCTATACTGGTCAAATGAAAGATGCTCATTGATATTCAAGTGTGCAGCTTGTCCACCATCAAGATACTTGACAAAATTATTTCCATGAAGTTTCATTTTATCAAGAAGCGATAACTCCGTGTCTTCTGGATTAAAGAAATAACTGCTATACATTATATGTTTTGGTGATACATAATAACCGTCTTTTTTATCCCAATTATAGTTTTTATTTGACAGATTCTCACCAGGCACAAATTCAGTGTTGTACATGCAGTCTCTTGTCTTGTCTTTTCTATTTGAAATGTTAATAGTTTCAAGAATATTGTTTACAAATTCCTCATAATCCTTATTCAGATTAGCATCAATAGATAAAAACTCTGCCGCATCTGTCAATCCATTTACACCGATTGTAAGATATTGTTTACGCATATTGATGAATCCAGCCCTATAAACATCTAGCATGTTAGCATTTAGGAAATCTTTCACAATTTCATTGAAAGCTCTCTGGTATTTATGAACCCTCTCTGTCATTTCGGTGATACCAGTGGAAATATATTTATAGAGTAATTCTTTATCTTTTACTTTCCTTATATCTACTTGGACACCTTTTTCTAATTCAATACCCTCTACCTCTTCAAAGTATTTTCTAGTTGCATTTTGGATTACTCTGTTAAGGTTAATTGTCATTACTGATTTAGAGCCAGTAGCAACAGAAGCAGTACCCATCGAGAATTGGTGTGTCGTATGGTTATGTTCATCGTCATTCTCGCCATCCTTAAGAGAATTCCTAAGTCTACAACAAGAACTTAACGAATCTGGTGAATCACTCAAATAGCAGAAGAATGAATGCCCTTCAGCCCACATTTCAGCGGTAAAATCTGCATATTCTTTATCAACAATATCATGCCCATCTGTAAGCATTGCCATTGTTTCAACTGGGAAAGTTAATACATATTTAGTTCTTTCTTCGTTGAACCATTTCATAAATTTCTTTTGCAGCCATGATAAAGTTTCCCATTTTGGCGCACTTCCGTCTGGAAATTTAAAATCGCCAAAAACGCCATCAAAATAATTCTTATCAAAATATCCAACGTTCCAAAAGACTGTTTGATAGCCTCTATTACCTGCAGGCATGTTCATCGAATGAACTACTTGCTGGAAACAATTCTCAATAACTTGTTCGAGTGTTCTACCTTTTCTATTAAGTTCAACTTGTTTATCAAGTATATCGAGGTAGTTTTCTCCATAGTCCTTTCTAATAAAATAATCCATGTACATAAGGAACTCTGGTGTTGCCACCGCCCCCATGAATTGTGATGACACAGAATAAACTAAGTTAATGAACTCTCCACAGTATGATTTGAGGTCTGTTGGAGCTTTTGATTGACCGCCAAGATTTTTTAAACCATCTATTAAGAACGGATACATAGTTATTGCAACGCAATATGGGTATCCTGGTGTTCCGCTTTCATCGTGTTTATATAGAACGTGTGTTTCAAGGTCTTTTATATATTGGTCAGCAAGTTTTTTTGAATACAATGCTTTAATTTTATTATGCATAATGTATCTGTTTTGCTGAATATTTTTGCCTTTATGTAACTCTTGACCTAAAGTAACAACATTTTTGTTTTCAACATTCGCATTTGAATCGTATTTTGAACCAGTAGAAGCATTGGAAGCATTGATATAATCCCTAATAAAATCATTATCCGTTTTTAACGTTTTATCCTTTCCTTCTTTTTCTTCATATTTTTTGATATATGCTCTTGCCACTTTCTTATTTACTGACATTAGAGCCTCTTCAACTTGTCTTCTAATTTCTTTGGAAGAAATATTATCGTATATAAACAAATTCTTGATAAGTGATTCTATAAGTCCATCAGGGCAAACTTCATTTACTGATGTATATGCTTCGCATATTCCATGTTTTACCTTCAAAGGCTGGTATTCCTCAAAGGAACTGTCGCTTTTTCTTACTTCCATTTAAAGCAAAACTTTTTTAATTTCATTATTTTCATATTCAATCGGTTAACCTTTTCTTTTTTAGCATCTGATGTAAGAATAAATATATCAGAAAAAAATAAAATTTGCTAAAAAAATAAAAAATTTGGCTATCAAAATCATAATCGTCTGATAACCAAATGTCTTTGTTTGAAAAATAATTTTAGCTTAAATTTTTTTCCTTTTTTATGATATTAAATATCTCTTTCTGAGTATTTAGTTGCGCATCTTGCTGCTTCTTTTTAAGCTCAAATAAACTATCTAACTCATCCACATTATCAGTACTAATACGGCATGTTCCATTGTTGAATTCAACGTTGTTAAAGACTTTTCCGCTTTTACCTGCTCTATTTTTCAGTATCGCAATAGTTGCCTTGTTATTTGCAATATCATCAACAGTTCTAGCAATTGACATTATTACATGGGCTATTTGTGCTTTCTTCACAGAACCGCCAATTTTGTCCATTGTAACAAGTTCTAGATTTATTGAGTCTTTAGTTCCTTGAGAAGGTATCCAAATTGCCATATCTAGTTCTCCAGCCATAGCTTCAAACCTACGCATCGTTTTACCTTCTTGTGAAAACTCATTGGTAGATGACCTATCTGCTTCGTGTTCCAAGCATTCAAAATAGTCAATAATGGTTAAATCTGGTTTAAACCCACTGTTGATAAGTTTCTTAATAAACCTTTCAATCTGCTTTGCTGTTTTCTCTCCACTTGGGAATTTCACAATTCTCAAGTTTTTTTCCAACTGTTCTTTCTGAGGAAAAGCATCAATAGTTTGTCTTACCAATTCAATTACATCTGGTTTTGAAAGGTCTTTTGCTTCTATGCCTGTAATACGTCCAAGGTGTTTTCTTTGAATTTGCTTTATTCTGTCCTCGAATACTATTTGCAATACCTTAAACCCATTACATGCAGCATGTGAAGCCATTGCAGTTGTTAACGATGTTTTTCCAAAAGATGTAGGTCCAATAATTACACCTAATTCTCCTTTTCCAAGACCTCCTTCAAGTGCCTCATCAATTTTGCCAATTCCAGTCGGTATTGGTGTTCTATAATCATCGGAAAGAGTTTCATTTATATGGTCAAACAACCCTTCTCCAAAATCATTATGAACTCCTTTTGTCATCGCATCATTAAGCAAATCAACACAAGCCTCATATTTTGTGGTGTCGCCATTGCCAGCAATTTTAAGGATTTCGTTTGCCGTTTTAATTATATTTTGCTGTTTGAAAAATTTTTCAGCCAACTCTCTGATTCTGTCCACACCATCACTTGCACAAGAACGAACCTTTTCAAGAATTGCGAGATATGTTTCAATCTCTTTCTCTGAGTGTGAAATATCTCGCAATTCAACTTCCATCATATCATAAGAGGGAACATGACCTTCCCTCTCATAATAGTTTTTCATAACTCCTACAAGTGTTTTGAGGTTTGGGTCAGTAAACATATTCTGGTCTATTATACTACTCAAATCCTCAAAAAAAGTGTGGTTTTCCATAAACTCGTGAGTAAGCCGATATTGGAATGCTTCACCTAAATAACCTAAATCGTTTCTTTTCTGAGCCATTAAAAACCCACTTTTTTTTCAATTATTTTATTAATACATGTCTTTAAAATACTTATTAGTCTTCTTCTGGACAGCACGTTCCCAATCCCTTTCCACCTTTTTGTTGGCAAGGTAAAGACTATAAGAATATTTTATTGGTTTTGTTTTTTGACCGTTTACCTCCTCAGTTTTCTTGTCATTACCATATGCATCAATGACTGTGTACTTGCTGAGATACTTATTATTATCTCTTGGGTCAAAATATCCTTTCGGATTAATTTCCTTTATCTCATCTTTACTAGGAGAACAAATTTCGCATATTTTCTTCGTAATTTGCAATAAGACATCTTGTTTGTCAATAATCATCCCCTTCAGTACTTCATGCTCAAATGATAATCTGCCCTCATTTGTCTTAAAAAACGATTCTTTGTCATATACAAATGTTTGACCATCTTTAGTAGCCACCTTGACATTCTTATTACTGAGGTCAACCTTCTCACGGATATACTTAGGATATGCATATCCATCCCAAATCTTTGTGATTACATCACGCTTGTTATCAGAGATTACAAGTTTAAAGGTACAAGCCCAAGGTTCAATCAACGGAGAAATAAACTCTTCATTGTCTTCAGGGAACTGCGGATTGTAGTAATACCACGTATAAACACGGCTTTTTGATTTCAAATCATCATCAATAATTCCTACAATTTCGTCAATTTTTTCCTTGAATTCCAACGTGTTCATGCTGTTTTCAATGAAATTGTAAATTCTAAAGTTTCTTTTACAGATAATGTTATCATTTACATAAACAGTAAACTCAAACCTCTCTTCTTTGTAATCTTTTTCTTTATTTTCCATAAATAAAATTGTTAAAAGTTAAACATATATTGTTAAAATCTCAATTACAATGCAAAGATATTAAAAAAAATGTTAAAAAACAAATTAAATCTTAAAAAAATTAAAAAAATCCTCAACGGATAAATACTCATCATCTATATTTGGTTCTTTTTTATATTTCTCCCTAAAAAAATTATCCAAAAAATTGTTATACTTAATATCGTCTGTTTCATACTCGTCTATTACATATTCTTGGTAATTTTTTAACACATTTTCTAAAATACTATTATCAAGTTTTGCTGTAGTCGGAAAATAATATATAAGTGTTTTAAGCCTCACATAATTTTTAAAATCATTTTTCCTATATTCTAAAAGCATTTCATGTGTTCTATAAATACTAATCTCTTCTTCATTAAGACTATTGAGATTACTTTTTCTTTTCTCTATTACTCTCTTTATACTTTCCATACCTGCGATTTTCCATCATTATAATTCGCCCAAATGGCGCAAACAAATTGCTGAATTTATTCTCATCCTCTAATTCTGTTAAATTATATGCACGTATTATCTCATATACATTCTTTATACTTCTATTATTAGTATCCATCACAGCATATAATTCATTATCTAAAGATTCCTTTGCTTCATCAGTCAGCAATGGTTGGGATAAATCTATGATTTTTTCATTAATCTCATATAATTTATCTCCTTGACACCCATCAGTAACACCATTAACGATGTTTTCAAGCGATTTGAGGGGCTTTTTCTTGTTTGCCTTCCTCTCTTCAAGCAACTCCTTTGAACGCTCTATAATCGCCTTTAAATCGGTTTTCTCGTTTTTAATCTGAGGGAACAGCTTCATCAACGTAGTTTCGCCCATTCCCTTCACACCCTTGATGTTATCCGATGAATCCCCACATAGTATCTTTTCAAGCACAACATTCTCATGCGTTATACCAATCTTTTCAACAGAATTATCTTTTGTAACGAAGTCTTTTAATCTAGGATTATACACGATAACAGTATCTGAGATAAGTTGTGTTAAGTCTTTATCAGATGATACTATGACAACTTTTTCATTCGGTTTCTTATTCTTTACATAATAGGCTATAATGTCATCACCCTCAACGTTCTCAAATTCATACTGCCTTATACAAAGTTCCTCAAGAATCGCATTGATTATACCCTTTTCCCTCTCAAAAATCTCATCGTCTTTTTCTTCATCATTATTCTTCATTCTCCTAGAATATGATAACACTTTTTGTTGGAACGCAATCAATTTTTTGTCGTAATCGCTCATATTAGGGTCATGTAATTCATAATTCTTACCTCTGTTTGCCTTATAGTCCTCATAGAATTTCCACCTTAAAACACCAGAGCCAATGCCATCCCAACACGCAATACAGTAATTAAAATCCTTTTTACTCAATACATTACCCAACATCCTTAGAAAGGACATGACCGCACCATACTCTTCCCCATTATTATTCATTGTTTTATCAACTAAAGATATTTTCAGAAGATTGTTGCTATCTAACAAAAGAGTATATGTGTAGTCAGTACTCTTATGTCTTGTCACTTGTTTCATAATTCACAATTTTTACCAATAAATTTTTATTTTCCATAATTTCAATCATATGTTTAGTTCCGTGAGATTTCCCATCCCAAAAAGCGATTAACGCATCAGCGACTTCAGCCATCTTCTCGTTACGTCTAAAGCCAGCAGATTTGCCGAACTTATTCCAATTCGCTGGATATATCTCTAACGTAAATCCTTCATCCCTAGAGTATTTCTCGCCAAGTGTATCAGCACCACGTGCTCCACCACTAATTATTATGATATTGTAATCTTTTCTCTTTTCACGAAGGTATTCATTACACTTTTCTTTTAGAAGCTTATAATTTGAAAACCCTCTTGAACCAGCTATGATAACTTTAAAATTCTCCATATATTGTTTATTTTATGCAAATATATATAAAAAATGTTAAAAACACAAACAAAAAAATTATTTATATGCAAACATAATATTATAATATTAACAAAACAAATAAAGGTTAGGATTCACTTCCTAACCTTTTCTTTCCTCATTTCTCCTATTGGTCTAAGTATATCTTGGAAACCATCTATCTCATCCCCTATATATTCTTTACAATAACTGACTCTTTGAAGTCTGTTTCGGTATCTGTGATTATCATGCTCAATTGCTTTCTTATCCCTTCCTTTACCATCAAACATCGTTGCCCTAACATTTGGGTTTCTGCCTAAAGCCTCACCAAATTTTTTATGTGCTGTTTTAATGTATAGTCTATAATCGTGCTCTTCATCAGATAAAGATTTGACAATACCTCCGCAGAAATTAAAAATCATTGTGCTAAGACCTAAACCTTGATAATCTGGCAAAATTACTATTCTTGAAATTGAGCATCCATATGGTATTCCTTTTCTCGGTGTGTTAAGAATTCCAACAAATCCAACTGGAACTCCATCCCACTCAAACAGCAAACATTTACAAGATTTGTTAAGTTCAGCAGTTAAATAATGCTCTTTTGCAAACCCCATGCTTTTCCAAACACTAGGCTCTACTCTTCTTACAGTAAGTTGTATATATGGTCGTTGCCCTTTAGGGTGATTAACTTTAACTATTTTCACGTATTCATATTAATTAATTCACTTATTTTTTCCGTTTTTTGTAACATTCATTGCACATTGGATATGTCCAATGATTCTCTGTTATTGGCTTGTCTATATGTTTCCCGCATATTTCGCAAGTATTATATGATTTTTCCTCCGCATCATCAATCATTTTCCTAACAGTGCTGTCATAAGAAGCCAAATATATTCGCAATCCACCAAATTTCTCTTTGACTTGATGAACTTCTATATTATGTTCCATTGCATAATCCAATATTGGCTGATATAATGGTTTCCACCCATCACCACACTCAATGCCAAATAGTTCATAAGGATATTTAGGTTTAAAATTCTCTGGGTGTTCTAGCATTTCTAGCCTTTTTTTTTCTCTCTTAGCCTTATATTCCTCAACTAATTTTAGGAATTTCTCTTTATTTGCTTCCATTATATAAATCTATTAAATTGTCCGCAAACATCCAACCTTTGATTTTCTCCATAGGTATTTTCTTTTCCCCAAACCTACCATAAGAAAATCTACCATCATCTAGCTTTATTTTTTTATTATAGACATTTTCCAAATCAAAATCTCTATTATCAAAAAACACTCCCCAATAGTCAGTAGACACATATAAAGACGTGCTTCCACTTAACCTTCCTTCTGATAGAATCAACACTTTCTTATATTGTTCTTCATCCATTGGAAGGTCATCAATACTTTTCCATTCTAGCTTATCCATAATGCAAACATATAAAAAAAAATCTGTAAAAACAAACTATTTTTTATATTTTTTGACAATCTCATCAATGGCTTCACCTAAAACAGTTGGATTGACCATAGGTATGTCTGCGCCTCTTCTCCACTTATTATGATGTTCTAACAATCTAATAGCATCTTGTACATTCATAGTGTTTAATCCTCAATACATTTATTTTCAAACTTCTTATAAGCATCAAGATACCATCTTCTTTTATCACCATCATATGTTAATTCGTAATACATACCATCTGGTAGTGTCGTTGATACCAAATACTTCCAATTTTGTAGTATCTTACATTTCCAAACCGTGAAAACCTCAAATTGTGGTATTGGGTCGGATTTATCTAAATGCTCATTAACGTAATCTCTAACAATTTCTAATACTTTCTCATCCATAATTTTTTAATTTATTACTCTTGGCTCGCTTAGTACCTCAGTTTCTCTAACAGACTGATGTACTGAATAGTCTTTATTTTCTTCATATTCCATTTTTTCCATTTCAACATCACCATTTTCATCCCTATGGTTCAAATTGAAAATAAAATCAGGTTGTAACCATTCTATTATATCAAAATGGCAACTAGCAATCACTATTTTCAAATCTTTTTGGCGTATATACCTTTGTAACGCATGGCTCATTGACTTCGCCACGTCTCTGTTGACCACACTAGTGAACTCATCTACATAAATTACTTGGTTCTTTCCAGCGTCATAAATGGATTTGCAAAGGTCTAACCTAGCCTTCTCACCGTTAGATAATTCTTGAGGTTTACGAAGCCATGTAGGAACGGATGACAAGCCAACACCACCTAATAAATCGCATACATCTTCTTCGCTATATCCTTCAAACTGACTAATTACTGCTTTATTATAATCATATTTGATTGGTATAACATTGCCTATTTCCTTTAAAATCGTGGATTTACCGCTACCGCTTTTACCGCAGATAAGCATAATATTCCAATGACTCTTATTCATTTCTTCCATATCTTCTTTTGATGGCATTGGAACTTCGGTGGTTGTAATGTCCCTATTCTGTATATCATAATTATCATATAAGAATTGGGTATAATTATCATTTACAATTTTACTCTCTAAAATGATTTTATCCCCATGATATTTTTTTTCTCTTTCCTCTTTTTGTTCTTCTTCACACACAATTGTACCATGCATATGAGACAATTTCATAAATGTGTCTTTTTTGAGTAGTATGTTTATAGGTTTTTCTACATATGCATCACTATATCTAAATGACACATCATCAATAAACTCTTTTGTCTTGACTTTGCCGTTTTCCCTTATTTTTTTATCTTGCAATGCCAATTTATCCAATGTCCATCCTTTACTCTCAAGGAAATCCATTATCCTCTGCCTAGATACCAACGCCCAATCCAATTCCTTGATATTCCATTGATTAATCTCGTTGGTGTCATATCTATCGCTCCCATCATCTTTTTTTGGTATATCTGCCCTCACAATCCAACCTAATAGGTAATACTCGGTTTTCTTGGTATTGTCGATAAACCATCCGCTTCTTCTGTTTCCATTTTTACCAATAAACGATAGTTCCAATGAGAACGTATTAAGCCCCATATTAGCATATCTAGCAGCTACCTTCTCATCCACCACCTTCCTATATAAAACACCGTCAGAGGTGCTTAAAACGACATCTGAGCCACTAATTTGTTCTTCTTTATCGTCAGTCCTAGCAAATTCCTTGAAAAGTGTCTTATTGGAATATAACTTTTCATCTAAAAACTTCGCTATTTCTCTTTCCACGATTGAATCGTTTTTTCTGTTGTTAATTTCCATTTGAATTGTTAATTTTTGCAAATATATAAAAAAATGTTAAAAAAACAAAAAAAATGAAGAGATATTCTTAATCTCCTCATTTTATTTTTTGTTACTCACTTGTTTCCTCTTCAATAAACTTAACATCTGACTCTTCAACGGACTCACCGCCTTCTTCAAGTTTAGATAGTATATCTTTTATATAGGTTTTTTTGTATTCATCTAGCCTATCTGGACTTACCAAACCATTATGTACGCAAGACATTTCTCCTTCATATGTTATATTCCAAGGTGTAGGCAACTGATTTTTCGTTGTTCTAATCTTGGTTGTTATACCATAATTATAAGTTTCTCCTTTAGCTGTCGCAGTCAATTTTTTTGTGGAAGCCTTACCAATCCCTCCAAGGTGTATAATCAATCTTGCCCCATAGAAGAAAGTCTTACCGCCTTTAAGTTCTATAGAAGGCACACCACCCATAGAATTCATTGAATCATTCCAAATCTTATTTACGCAAAAAAATGTATTAGTATATTCAGAGTTCAATTTTTTTGACGATGGAATACGATTATTAATAATATTATTAAATGCTTGAGATATTGCGCCAGCATCAAACATATTATTTCCGCTCTTGCTTTCTAATGACTTAAAAGATTGAATTGAACCAATTGAGTCCCAAATAAAACACATCGGATATGGTATTTCTCCACTTTCTTGCCTATCGAGAAAATCATTTATAGAATATGCAATATCTTCAAGTACCGCTTGTTTACGTTTAATTTTAGATTCTTTACCAGTAGAATAATCTCTATTTCCATATCTGTCAGCTAACATTCTGCTATCGAAATAAAAGAAACTACCAGTATAATTAATCACTCTTTTTTCTGTATGCGTTGTTATTTCGCCCGTTTCCTCGTCTACATCTTCAACTTCCACATCACCATAAACTGGTGTTGCTTTCATACCACAATCTATAGCATACTTAAAATCAAAATTGTTTTCAGTTTCATAAATCACTGGGATGATTCCATTATTTATACAAGATGCAATCAAACAGTTTTTAATTGTAGACTTACCCGTATTAGACCAACCTGTAACGATTGTTAAATATCCTTTAGGAATACCTGGAAGTTTAATTGCATCAGAAAATGCTTCTGGAAGTGGTATAAAATCCATTTCTTTATCAGCAACCGACTTGTCATAATCCAAGTTATCCTTCATGGTTAATTGCAGCTTTTCTTTTATACTTTCAATACTTGGTCTTTTAAACTCCTTTTTCTTAATAGGCTGTTTCATAACTTTATATTTTCTTTTTTATTTATTTTATCTCTAACTTTATCTTTCCAACATTTCCTACATATTGCTCTGTATTTGTCGTTTCCTCCAATTTCAACTTGGCTTCCTTCAATTATAATTTCTCCATTTTCATCAAATCTAGCATTAATTGATGTCTTTCTTTCACCGCATTCACAAGTTGACTTTATTTCCTCAATATCATCAGCAAGCTCAAAAAGACGTTTAGACCCTGGAAACAGATGACTTTGGAAATCAGTTCTCAAGCCAAAACACATAACATTTACGTCTAGGAAATCAACAGCATCAGATAATTGGTCTACTTGTTCTTCGGTTAGGAATTGGCATTCATCTATAATCACCCATTTAAGTGTCTCCAACTGTGATGCCAATACATTCTTATAAGCCTTTATCGCTTTATAGAGATTGACATCCTTGTCAACCATTATACATTTACGCTCAAGACCAGCCCTAGAACGTATTACACCTTCTCCATCCCTAGTGTCTAATGCTGGTTTCAATACCATTATTTGTACTCCCTTTTCCTCAAAATTGTAGGCTGTGGTCAATAGCCTCAGAGATTTTGCCGAAGCCATTGACCCATAATTAAAAAAAAGTTTACTCATTTGTTCATATTAATTATAACATTGCTTAGTTTAAAATGGTAAATCCTCATCACTATCATCATCAGCAGTGTTTGACGCATCAACGATTATTTCATTTGAATTTGCAACTTCAGAATAGTCTCTAGTTTCCTCTGTAAGTTCGTCTTGAATGCGTTTCTGCTCTGCCTCTTCTTTAATCTTATTCATTTCTTCCTTATCAACGTACTTGCCAAGTTCCTTATTAAAAACTGGAACGCCTCCCATAGCAATAATTGTCATGTAATCATATGGTTTAACAGTATACACATCATACCACTTCTTCTCATCTTGAATCCATTTCATGCCAATGTCATAATCTTCTGTCAAAGGTGATGGGAAACCGTCATCAACAATTTGGATTGATGTTTTATTATCAGCAGTCCTTGTTAACGTAATAATTAGGTCAAGTCCATTATTAAGGTCAAATATGCTATATGTATTACCCTTCCTTGCTGCTGCTTCTGAACGTATTCTAGCAAGGTTCATAATTTTATCATACACACCGTCTTTCTTTTTTGATGAATTGAATAGCCAAAACTTAACGCCATCATCTTCATGTCCTCTTTCAATACAGCGCACAATCCACATTTCCTTAACCTTGTTAAGGAATTCAACGTCTCCGTATTTCTTCTTTGTTGGCTCATCAAGAGATTTCGACTTTAGCTCTCTTGCTTTTGCAGATGTCTCACAGAATGGGCAACCGTCACCCATCACATTACCGTCTTTCTTGTTGTGCGTAGGGCATACGAAGGTCTTCCACCCATTAGGTGCAACTTCTTTATTAACCTTAACTGTGTGCATAAAAACTTTCTTGAAAGGACTACCACCTTCTGGGGAGAACGGCAACAGTCTAATTGTTAGTGTCTTAGAGGTTTCGTTATTTGTTAACCTCGCTTGAAGATAATTTTTCTCATTAAATTGAGTTTTCTTAGGGATAAAAGTTTTTTGTTCTTGTTCATACTGAGTTTTCACAGCTTCTGCGTCAATGTTAACGCTAAAATTTTTGTTGTTCATAAATTGAATGTTATTAAAAAAAATTATTTTATATGCACGTCAAAACGTGCTTAAAAGTTTACAACGCAAAGATATAAAAAATAAATGGAAAAATCAAATTTCCCAGTTACTATTTTCACAATAACTGGGAAAATATATTAAGATATAGTGGTAAAATCAACTAGTTTCTCAATTGCCTCAAGATGTTCTTTTATTTGTAGAACATTACTATTTGGCTGCTGATTCATCCTATTACACATTATCAAATGGTCTCTAACCACTTGTAATGCATCACTGATATTATTTTCAATTTCACTAAATAAGTTGGGTAAATCATCGTTACCATAGCCAATTTCATTAACAAGCTTTTTTTTAAGCTTATTATATGATTCTTCAGATAACTTAACTGTCTTCATTAGATATTAAACATTTTTTCAAGTGTCTGGATGTCATCGTCATCAATTTTAAAAAATGTGTTTGCAATATCATCAGACGGATTATCTACATCGTCATTCGTAATGACATATTCTTTTGTTGTAGGCTCATCATTATCTGCATATGTTTCATATCCACCTTGTTTTGCTTTCTCAGCCCAAAATTCATTTGGCTTAACATTAAATGGATATGAATCTAGAGAGCGTAGGTTCAATTTCTCTGTTTGAGTAGGATTCCTTTTCTCGAACTCTGCCTTTAATGACTCAATCTCGCTATTATTACTATCGACTTTAGATAAAAGATTGTTAATAGTGTCTATTAGAGTATCAATTCTTGTATCTACTTTTGACAAATCTCTTCCAATGTGGTTTTGTTTAACATTAAGTTTATCTTGTGCTTTCGTGAGTCCGTCAATATCGATAGTTTCTCCATCATCTTCTGGTTCTTCCCCCATAGGGTCATTCATGTCCATATCAGCCATAGGGTCAGTATCACCCATTGCATTTGGGTCAGCACCACCAGTTGCATTAGGGTCTCCAGCCATAGGGTCATTCATACCCCCTCCCATAGCATTAGGGTCTTGACCACCCATAGCGTTTGGGTCTTGAGG
>AUXO017941868.1_pt1 | contig 88761 bp, 79 predicted proteins | sample 768731 | NCBI WGS metagenome assembly AUXO01 (sample SAMN02715735, study PRJNA202380) | gut metagenome | biome: sheep rumen | host: Ovis aries | place: New Zealand: Palmerston North
TGTCGTGATACGATTATGATACTGTTTTTCTCAGAAAAAACTGTATCGGAATTATTTCAGAATAAAGTCCTCACCACAAAAAAATAAAATAATATTGATTTTTTTGTTTTTTTGTTATATTATAGGCTACGTTCCAAGTGCAGAATGAACAAAAGCAACATGATGAATAGGAGGAACGTTTGGCTAGCTAGGAATCTTTCTCTTATGATAGGTAAAGGAGAAAAGTAATGACAAAAAACAAATTAATAAAGCTATTTGTAGCGGGACTAGTAGCTAGTACCGTATTGGCAGTACCAGCACAAGCAAAGGAATATTCAGGAGTTAATATCACACAGAATAGTTATACAACGGTATGTGCAATGAGACATGATGCTGATAACAAATACGCTAAGTGTTCATGGACAAAATCATTGATTTATGACACCTACGGTATTAAGGTATACTGTAATGTTGTTCAGGTGTATGATAGGAAGCTGAGAAAATATTGTGGTATAGGATCAACAGTAAGATTAGGGGAAGGTTATTCGGCAATTCGTTTTAAATCAACACCTGAAGTAGACCATGTGATAGAACTTCGTTTGAAGTCTAATCCAACAGTAACTGCTTATTCTGGTGATAGAGTATGGGGAAATTATTTTGGATAATAGTAAGTAATAATATATAATCATACTTTGAATCGCCTATTTTTTAATAGGCGATTTTTTTTTAGGAGGCTGTATGAAATTAAAAAGAATATTTGTATATCTAGGAATGACTAGCGTTTTACTCTTATCTTCTTGTGGATTGAGTAGAACGGAAGATGAGAGTCAGTTAGAGAGAGAATTTGAGTCTTTTCAGGTTACAGATAAAGACATGGTAATTTTGACACATCAAAAAAATTCCTGTAAGGAAGCCTATGAGCTTTTTTATGAAAAATACTATAAACATAAAGGTCAAGTAGAAGAGAAAGAAAAGGGGGAAGAGGTTTATTACACTTACAAAGATGATCAGGAACTTGAAAACCTTTCTTATGTGAAAATGAATAACGACTCCGTCCTTAGTTACACGGGAGAAATTGAAATTAAAGATGGAGAAAGTAATCCGACAGATCAGGAAGTAGAGGATAAGGTTTTTGAAATAATAGAAAACATACACTTAGATCACGGAAAAGAGTATCAGTATCGATTATTTGATAAAACAAGATTTACAGTTGAGGATGTAGATATATATCAGTTTGAAACAGTTTATAAGGATTATAAAATCTCTTCTACCTGCTATCAGATTGAAGATGTGATTGAAGCGGCAGGAGATATTCAAGTTGATGTTCAGGATGGTAAAATCGTATATTTTCAAGTATATGGAAATCCCAGCATTGTGAAGGAAGAAAAAAGCTCAGCAAAACCAAAGTATAAAACTGCAAAAGAGGTTTTAAAGTGGGTGAATGCTCAGGAAAATGAGAGTATAAGTATAAAGGTGAAACGAATCGAATTAGTATATGGAGTAAATCCACCAACGCATGGAAAGGAGGATCTTATTCCTATGGTAGAAGTGAAGTGTGAAATATATGATAAGTTGATAGACGACACATATACTAGGCACTTTTACATAGATTTAGAGGATGGATCTTCTGGTAATAGTAATGATTTAGATTCTTATAGATAGGAAATAAAAGGAAAGGAGAGATATTTAGTGTAGTCAGAATAATCTCCCATCACTAAGTTTAGGTCTAGGTGGGAATATGATGAATAAATATCTAGGTGGGAAGTATGATACAAATTATGAGAATGATAGGCCTGGGTTTTTTTCAATTTTTTTCCAGACTTGGTAATTGGATAATCTTAGGCGTTATTTATTTTCTTATTTACCAGTCTTGTACAGGGCTTAATAATATTGGAATTATTTACGGAAGAAGTTTTTGTCAAGTGCCAGAAACTATATTTTTATTTGAAGGTAGAAAATTATTATTTATCTTTATCAGTGGTTTTGTTTTGCTTTTTAGTAAGATGCCTGAATTAACGCCAGGTGCCAGTCAACAGTTAATTCGAACAAGCAGAAAAAAATGGTTTCTTGCAACCATAGGAAAACTTTTATTTATTAGTTTGACCTATATTGTAATTTATTATTTTATTATTTATGTCATTAACAATAAGCGTATTTATTTCGATTATTTTATCTCCTGGAATATGTTCAGGGTGCTGATTCTGTTGTTAGTCTTTTGCGGCTTTTTATCGATTTTATGTGTTTTGATGAATGTAACAAAGTGGGGAAAAGCGGTCATAATATTTCTTTTGGTTTACATCTATGTAGAACATGATATGTTTGAATTATTAAGCTTACCTATGGGTCTTATGACCCATATTTCCTTCAGTCTTGTTTTGGGTCGAGCAGTCTATTCTGATAAATTTTTCTATGGATTATTAGGAATTTTATTGGGTCTAACCGTTCTGGGATATTTTATTTTTTATAAGTTAGTGAAACATATGGATTTTAATCCTATGGAAATAGAGTAAGGAGAAGTGTGAAAATGATTGAATTAAAAGATGTAAATAAAGAATTTAAAAAGCAAATGGTGATTGAACAGGTATCAGTAACTTTTAAAGATAACAAAATCTATGGAATTGTTGGTTACAATGGTAGTGGAAAGACTGTAATATTAAAGATGATCAGTGGTCTTTTACTTCCATCTAGTGGAAGTGTTATAGTGAATGGGAAGATTATAGGTAAGGATCGGGACTTCCCGGAAAATCTTGGAATGATTATAGAAACCCCTGGATTCATTCCTTATCTTTCAGGTTTTCAAAATCTAAAAAAAATTGCCGCTATTAAAGGGGGGGTGTAGCAGGGAAAAGATAAAAGAGACAATAAAAAAGGTTGGTTTAGATCCGGAATTAAAAAAACCGGTTTCAAGGTATTCTTTAGGTATGAGACAGAGACTTGGAATTGCTCAAGCCATTATGGAAGATCCAGATATTCTGCTTTTAGATGAGCCAATGAATGGACTTGATCAGAGGGGTGTGGAGGAAATCAGAAGATTACTCTTATCCTTAAAAAGAGAAGGACGAACAATCCTTTTATGCAGCCATAATGCCTTGGATATTGATCTTTTATGTGATCAGGTCTATCGGGTTGAGAATAAGCAGTTGAAATTGGAGCGTGGTTAATATGATTAAGAAGGATATAGAAGCAATTTTAAAAAATAAAATATTTTATGTCTGTCTTATAATTATATCAGGTTATTATCTGGTGCAAACTTCCTTTGCATGGGGATTCAATGATGCTGCAGGTTTTCTTTTTAGTGCCATTTACTCAAATATCAGTATTTTGCCCCTAATTATTGGACTGCCATCATCGTTTTTAATTTATGAAGAATTTACAAATGGTAATATTTTAATGAGTTTACCCAGAACTTCCAGGAAAAAGTATATTGCTAGTAAGTTATTTGCGGGCTGGCTCCAAGGATTTTTGTTGACCTTCTTATCCTTGAGCTTATTTTTGCTATTCATCATATTTATGGCAAAAGAACCTATGGATTTTACTGGACAGTATTATTATAGTCAAGGGGTCTTAGGATGGTTGGTTCGTCATAATCTGGGAAACCTATCGATTCCCTTATCTCTTTTTTTGATCAGTTGTTATGGCGGAAACTGGCCTATGATGGGAATAGCAGTGGCAGCTTTAATCAATAATCGTTATGCGGTAATCTTTGTTCCATATTTAATGATTCAGGTATTGAGTCACATCTTGGGAAGGTTAAATCTAGAAAGATTTAGTGATGGATTCTTTTATACCTTAATTTTTAATCATGTGGAAAATGAAGTTTTTATGGAAATAGCCTATTCTCTTTTTTGGTTTACGATTGCATTTATAATGCTTATGATTGGTTTAAATAAAAAAAGAAACACCGGTATTTGGAAAAATTAAAGATAAGATTTTCAGTCATCAGGACTTGTTAGTAAACTTAGAATTCAGTTATAAAATCACCCTCCTTAGGAAACCGGTGTTTGGTTTCTAAAGAGGGTGATTTTTACATTGATTTATTTATGGCTTTCATCATAAGCTGCCAAAGCATCTTTTGCATATTCCACATCAGATGGACAATCTAAATACTGGTTTCCATATTTCTGTCTAGTTTCGTTTCCCTTTCCGGTAATTAATAACACGGTCTTATCAGTGCAGGAAGTAACGGCTTTTTTAATTGCTTCCCCTCTGTCTTCAATCATCTCATAAGGAGTGCCATATGGTTCGATATAAGAAGCAATATCTTTGGAAATAGTAAGAACCGGCTCATCCCCAGGATCCTCAGCTACCAGGTAGATATAATCCGCATTCTTGCCGGCTTCCTGACCTAAATCTCTTCGACGAATCAGGGCCTTCTTTCCAGGACAACCGAAAATAATAATAATCTTATAACCTGGATATTCTTCTCTGGTGGAGGCAAACAACTTTTGAAAACTTAATTTGTTGTGAGCGTAGTCGACAATGGTTACTACCTTTTTATCCTTGCTTCCTAAAAGTTCCATTCGACCGGAAGAGCGGGCAGTATACAGTCCTTGGTACATATCTTCATAAGGAATTCCATAAACCAAAGCCACTCCAATGGCTGCCAGGGCATTATCTACATTAAATAAACCTGGCATGGTAAGGACAAAAGGCTTTTCAAATTCAGGGGTTGAAACCATAAAATGAATTTCATTTCCCTTTTTTTCAACTCCATAAGCATAAAGATCACAGTCTTTTTCATAACCGAAGGTTAAGACCTTCTGACAAACCTCTGCCTCTTTTAGGATTCGTTCTGAAAAATCAGCATCCTTGTTTACAATGGCAACCTTGGACTGAGAGAAGATTTTTAACTTAGAAGCAAAATAGTCTTCAAAGTCCGGATGCTCAATAGGAGAAATATGGTCTTCCGATATATTTAAAAAAACGGACACATCAAAATTAATTTCATTTACCCGGTCATACTTTAAGGCCTGGGAAGAGACTTCCATGGTCAGATATGAAATGGCTGCTTCAAAAGCATTATGAAAATGTTCCATTAACTCCAGATTTTCCGGGGTGGTAATGTGAGATTCGTAGCGATTTTTTCCATCATAAACATCAATGGAAGAAATAATGGCAGATTCCTTTTGTCCCTGATTATTAAGGTAGTGATCAAGGATGGACTTAATATAGTAGGAAGTGGTGGATTTTCCCTTGGTACCACCGATTCCTGCGATATGAAGTTTCTCCTGTGGATAGTCATAAAAAAGTTCGCCCAGGTAAGGCATGGCCTTTCGAATATCTGTAACCTTAATGCAAGAAAGGTCAACGTCTGGATATTCCTTTTCACTGATATAGGCAATGGCACCTTTTTCTTTTGCTTCTAAAAGGTAGTCCAACTTAAAGGCAGCTCCTTTGCAGATAAAAAGGCTTCCTTCGATTACTGCCTTGGAATTGTAGGTAACCATCTTTACGGCCCTGTTACAATTGGTGTTGGCACTGATGGTTTCTAAAAGATGGTGATTATTTAGCAAGGTCACATAATCCTGTAAAATTTTCGTATTCATAATTACCTCTAAACCGAATTATTTATAATAAGTCTTAAATTTCTTAAAGTGGCTAAAATGTTGCTTTAACATACGAAGAGTACGGTGAAGCCCCATATCTCCCTTTAAAAATACCGGGTTTACATATTTCTTTTCTTTAAAGAGTCTCTTTAACTTGGCAAGGTTTTCAGGCTGGTGAACATAGGTTAAGGCAACCTTTTTTGGAACCACCAACCATAGGTATTCCTCCTTGGCAATTTCAAAAGGAAGGACGTTATGATTAACGAATTCCTCTACAAAGTATCTTGCTACATTAAAACCAGAGGCAGTAACATAGAAGTTGGAACGACCCTGACGGGTATTGATTTCAAAGAACTTATACGTTTGATCTCTGCTATCAAATTTAATATCAAAATTAGAAAAGCCCACATAGTTTAACTCTTCTAAGAGGTTCTTGACCTTTTCCATTAATTCCTCCTGAGGCTCGGTAATAATTACGGCATGGTTGCCGGAACCGTGAGGAGTATGTTCTTCTAAGAGCACGTGGCCAAGACACATCATCTTAACCTTTCCCTGACCATTTGAAAAACAGGTGAGCACTCGCATATACTCATCATTTCCGGGGATGGTATCTTGAATAATCAATGAATCTTCGTAACCTGCCTCATAGATTTGGGTGATTACTTTCTCAAGTCTTTGTCTGTCTTCAATCTTATAAACCTTTTCCTGGCCCGGGAATTCATGTTCCCAGTAGGAAACGGAATCAGATGGTTTTAAAATTACAGGGTAGTCAAATGGAAGATCAAAGTGAATGTCCATTTCCTTTTTAAAGACTAAGGTATCAGGAAAGGCGATTCCATGGGACTGACAAAGTTCATAGAAAAGTTCCTTATGCTGCAGGCGATCCATTAGATCAAATGGAATATATGGTGCAATGGCATTGCCTGGAAGTTCATCCTTATGCTTGGAAATCAGTGCCACATAGGCATCTCCACAGCCAATGGTTAACACTTTCTTGTCCTTATGCTCGAGACAAAACTTTACCACGGTAGATAAAAATGTATTATCAGTATCAATATCCCGGATTGCGGTATAATGAATCATCTTACTTTTATAACTTGGCCCACTAGGGAATTTTCCAAATACGTAAGAAGCTACTTGATACTGCTCATAAAATGCTCTGGCAACACTATAGGTATTAATGTCCCCGCCAAATAACATAGGGACAAAAGGTGCATCCTTAAAAATCATAGATTATGACCAGCCTTTCTTTTAACTTTATTAGCGAAAATCGCTTTCACTAGTATAGCACGAAAAATTTAGAATGAAAAGTAAGGATTCTTTCTGGAACGTGGAATATGATATAATAATCCTTGTGGTGAAAATGAAAATAAGTGATAAGATATAGTAAGGAAAAATAGAAAGGGTGATTTAATTGAAATTAGGAATCATTGGAGCCGGAAAGGCCGGAAGTAGTTTAGGTAAATATTTAAAAGATGCTGGAATTTCCCTGGTGGGATTTTATGATAGGTCCTTAGAAGAGGCAAGGGACTCGGGAGACTTTGTAAAGACCAGGGCCTTTGAAAGAAAAGAAGATTTAATAAAAGAAAGCGATTTACTCTTGCTTTCCGTGGTAGATGGAGCAATCTCTCAGGTATGGGAGGAAATCAAGGAATTAGACCTTTTTGGGAAAATCCTCTTTCATATATCAGGCTCTCTCAGTTCCCAAGTGTTTGAGGGAGCAAAGGAACGTGGAGTAGAGGTGGCAAGTATTCATCCGGCCTATGCCTTTTCTTCTAAAAGGGAATCTTATAAGGGACTTGCCTCTTGCGCCATGACCTTAGAGGGGAGCGAAAGGGCCCGGAAAGTCTTGGGGCAGTTATTTAGAAACCTGGGACATCCGGTTTATGAAATTCAAAGAGAAGAAAAGGTTTTATATCATGGAGCCTGCGTCTTTGCCAGTAACCTGATAAATGCCCTTTTAGGAGATGCTTTTTTACTTTTGGCTAAATGTTCTTTTTCAGAAGAAGAGGCAAGGAACTTGTTAAAGAATTTAGCTTTGGGAAATATGAACCGGGTGTTTGAGGCAGGACTTAAGGAATCCTTAACCGGTCCGGTGGAAAGAAATGATATCTCTACCATAGAAAAACATTTAAAAGAGATAAGTAAAATCGAAACAGAAGCAGATCGGAAACAATTGCTTCGTGACTACCTGGCGCTGACAGATTCTTTGATTCGTATTTCTCAGGAAAAACACCCTCAGGAAAACTACCAGAATATGCGGGAACTATTGGGGCTTTTTTCTTAGAATTCTTGACAGATAAGTGGCAAAAAGATATACTGATACAAGGTTTTAAGCTCGGTTTTTTATGCAAAAGGAGCAAGGAAAAAGATGGAAAAAGCAACCCTGGGTATTTTAGGTGGTATGGGTCCTGAGGCAACGGAGATTTACTATAAAAAAATCATCGACCATACAGAGGTGAATTGTGATCAGGATCATTTGAATGTGATGATTTATTCCCATGCAAGTATTCCGGATCGAACGGAGAGCTTGGCTTGCGGGCAAAGTGAGAAGCTTTGGGGAATTTTAAAAAAAGATATTGATATGTTAAAAGAGATGGGGTGCAAGTATCTGACCATTCCTTGCAATACCTGTCATTATTATGGAGACCGACTCTCAAAGGAAATGGGTGGTCATTTCATTAATATGATTGAGGAGACTGCTCTTTATTGTAAGATGCGAGGTTTACAGAAGGTTGGTGTTCTTGCAACAGATGGAACCGTACACTATAACTTGTATCAAAAAGCCTTAGACCAGTATGGAATTGAAACCTATTATCCAAGTTCGGACAAACAAAAAATTGTTATGTCAATTATCTATGATCAGATCAAACGTGGAGAAAAGGGTGATAAGCATCAATTTATGGATGTGATCGAGGAATTAAGAAAGGCAGATTGCCAAGCTGCTATTCTTGCATGTACTGAGTTATCCGTCTTTAATATGAATTATCAGCTGAGTAATGATTATTATATCGATGCCATGGATGTGGTAACGAGAGCCTGTATTGAAAAATGTGGTGGTAAGTACTGCGACTAAAGAACAGGTAAGGAAAGGAGATGCTACTATGTGTGGTATTTGTGGTTTTTTCGGAACAAAAGCAGAAAACAGAGAAGAAATCATCGAAAAGATGCAAGAAAGAATCAAACATCGTGGTCCGGATGAAAGACATCACTACATCGATGGTGACTGTGTCTTAGGTCATGTAAGACTTTCTATTGTAGACCTGGCCAATGGTGCCCAGCCTATGGGCAATGAAGATGGTTCGGTTCAGATTGTCTATAATGGTGAGATTTATAACGCAGCTGAAATTAGAGATGATTTGATTGAAAAAGGACATATCTTTAGGACCCACTGCGACACAGAGGTTTTAGTTCACGGTTATGAGGAGTATGGCCCAGACATGCTTCAGAAGTTCCGTGGTATGTTTTCTTTTGTAATTTATGATAAAAAGAAGAATAAATTATTTGGTGCCAGAGATTTCTTTGGAATCAAACCATTTTATTATTATGAAAATAATGGAAGCTTTTTATTTGCCAGTGAAATTAAGGCATTTTTAGACCATCCGGATTTTAAGAAGGAGTTAAATGAAGAACGTCTTCCGGACTATCTTACCTTTAACTGTTTGCCGGGATATGACACCATGTTTAAGGGAGTGAAAAAATTAGCTCCAGGTCATTACTTTGAATATCAGGATGGTAAGATGACTATTACCAAGTATTATCAGGTAGAGTTTCATCCGGATCAAACAAAATCCTATGAGGAATTTGTAGATGAGATTGCTGAGACCTTCCATAATTCGGTAGAGGCCCATAAGATTTCAGATGTAGAGGTAGGATGTTTCCTTTCTTCCGGAGTGGATTCTTCCTATACTGCAGCAGAATTATCTAAGATTTATCCGGGTCTTAAGACCTATACCGTGGGATTTGCAGATCATACCTATTCCGAGGCAGATGATGCCAAGGTTCTGGCAGATGAAATTCATGTGGATAATTATCCGGTAATCATTGATGCGAAAGATTATTTTGGAAGTTTTCCTCATGTCCAGTATCTCTTAGATGAGCCTCTTGGAAATCCTTCTGCTAATAATCTCTTCCATGTATGTAAGAGAGCGGCAGAGGACTTAAAAGTAGTTCTTTCCGGTGAGGGAGCCGATGAGATGTTTGGTGGTTACAATGTGTATAAGGAACCTCTTTCCGTAGAGAAGTATCAAAAGATCCTTCCTAAGGCTATTCGTAAGGGAGCTGCAAAGCTTGCGGAAAGAATGCCATATTTTAAGGGACGTAACTTTGTGATTCGAGGAAGCAAGGATATTTCCGAACGTTACATTGGTAATTCCTATGTATTTAAGTACAAGGAAAGAGATGAGTACTTAAAGAAAAAGTATGATTCGAAACCACCACAGTACTACACCAAGCCAATCTATGATGAGGCTAAGGCGGCTGGTTATGATGATATTACCCAGATGCAGTATATGGATATTCATGGATGGATGGTTCGAGAGATTCTCCTAAAGGCGGATCGTATGTCTATGGGTAATTCCTTAGAATTGCGTGTTCCATTTTTAGACAAGGAAATTTTTAAACTTTCAGGAACAATTCCAACAAAGTTTAGGGTAAGCAAGGAAAATACAAAGCTTGCCCTTCGTTCCGCTGCTAATCGGGAGATGAATGATGAAAGTGCTAAGAGAAAGAAATTGGCATTTCCAACTCCACTTCCTGCTTGGATTAAGGAAGATGAGTATTATAATTTGATTAAAAAGTATTTTACCAGTCCGGCAGCAGAGAAGTTTTTCAAAACTGATAAGTTGGTAGAATTATTAGATAACCATAGGGCAGGAAAGCATTTTATGGTTTCAAAGATTTGGAATGTATTTTCATTCCTGGTATGGTATGAGCAGTATTTCGGAGATGGAGAAGCTGCATAGGATGGATTTTTGCCCTAGGGCTTAATCATATAGACAAATAAGGAGGCACTTATGTTTGAATTTAGTGAAGTAAAGAATTATGATGCTGAACTTGCAGCTGCTATGGAGCAGGAGTTAGAGCGTCAGAAGAGCCACATTGAACTCATTGCATCAGAGAATATTGTTAGTAAGGCAGTTATGGCTGCCATGGGTAGTCACCTTACCAACAAGTATGCAGAGGGATATCCGGCACACCGTTATTATGGTGGTTGTGAATATGTAGATATCGTAGAGGATCTTGCAAGAGAGCGTGCTAAAAAATTATTTAACTGCGAATATGTGAATGTTCAGCCACATTCCGGTGCAAATGCAAACTTTGCAGTACAGTTTGCTATGTTAAAGCCTGGAGATACCTTAATGGGAATGAACCTTTCTGATGGTGGACATTTAACTCATGGTTCTCCTGCAAATGTTTCAGGAAGCTATTTCAATATCGTTCCTTATGGAGTAAATGCAGATGGTTTCATTGATTACGATGAAGTTCTTCGTATTGCTAAGGAAGTAAAGCCAAAGATGATAATCGCCGGGGCTTCTGCTTATGCAAGAAAGATTGATTTTAAGAAATTCCGTGAAATTGCAGATGAAGTAGGAGCATACTTAATGGTCGATATGGCTCACATTGCAGGTCTTGTAGCTGCAGGCCTTCATGAGTCACCAATCCCATATGCAGATGTTGTAACTACAACTACCCATAAGACCCTTCGTGGACCTCGTGGCGGTATGATTCTTTCTAGCCAGGAGAATGCAGAGAAGTTTAAGTTCAATAAGTGTGTATTTCCGGGAACCCAGGGTGGTCCTTTAATGCATGTGATTGCAGGTAAGGCTGTATGTTTCAAGGAAGCATTAGATCCTTCCTTCAAGGAGTATGCAACTCAGGTTGTCAATAATGCTCAGGCACTTTGCAAGGGCTTACAGGATAGAGGATTTGAGATTGTTTCAGGAGGTACCGATAACCACTTGATGTTAGTTTCCCTCTTAAGCAAGGGCATTACTGGTAAGGAATGTGAGAAGCTTCTGGATGCTGCAAACATTACCTGTAACAAGAATACCATTCCAAATGATCCGGCATCTGCTTTTGTTACTTCTGGTATCCGTCTTGGTACTCCAGCTGTAACTTCACGTGGAATGAAGGAACAGGATATGGATATTATCGCTGAAGCAATCGCTATGTTAGTAGACGATGTGGAAGCTAATAAGGCTAAGGCTATGGAGATGGTTAAGATTCTTACAGAGCGTTATCCAATTTATGAATAAATCTAAAAAACGAAAACGGTCCCTTCCAAACTTTTTGTTTGGGAGGGACTTTTGTGTGTATTAGCAATTTTTAAGTAAAAATTCAGAAATTCTACTAGTGAAATAGGGATTTCCTATGTGCTAACATAATAATAGATAATACTAGAAGTTGATTGGGAGGAGGTGTTATCTATGAATAAAAAGAATAGGGGTTTTTCCCTGATTGAATTGATTGTTGTAATTGCCATTATGGGATTGCTGATTTCAGTGTTAGCACCGGTATATACCCGCTATATAGCAAAATCTCAAAAGGCGATGGATGTGGAGACAGCTAAGAGTATTTACGACACGGTAATACTTGCCTTGAATGATTCCGATGCTTATGAAGGTTGGCTTGAGAATGATCGATTATCTGCAGGAAGAGCCACCGTAAAAGATCCGGATGGTAAGAGTTATGAGATTCGTCCGGTGGCTTGGTGTAGAGGCGTGCAGTATAAGAATTATGAGAATAGTTATTTTAAAGTTGCACACGATAATAGTAAGTTGCAAAAGGCATTTGTGAATGAACTGCTTTTCTATTTAAGTCAAGAGGATGCTATGACAGGTAAGGGTTATCATGGAAATACAGACTATATGTTAAATTTTAATTACAATAAGGATTCGGGAAACGGAGTTCCGGAATGTTGGATTATCTATCGTAGGATGGATAATAACAAGGCGGAAATTTGGATTGGACGAAAACAAGGTGCAGTTGCTCCAAAATATAGGCTTTATCCGAATACTTGTGATGAGTATTCATAAAAAGAAACACCTAAGAAGCATAATGGTCTTCTTAGGTGTTTCTTTTTAACAAGCCGACTTATCAATGTAGTGGGCCTGGTATTTAGAATAGGCAAATTTTTGACTCTTATAGAGACCAAAATATCCGGATAAGTTGTAGGAAATTGCAATGGCAAGAAGGTAGTAAGGCATGCCTTCAAATCCAAAGATTTCGAAACAGATTAAAAGAGATGCAATGGGAGCATTGGTAGCTCCGCAAAAGACAGAACCCATGCCAATAGCGGAGCAAAGACTGGTTTCCAGACCTGTTATTTTACCGAATAAACAGCCGAAGCAAGCTCCTATAAAGAAGGATGGAACGATTTCTCCTCCCTTAAAACCAGCACCTAAGGTGATTACGGTAAAAATAATCTTTAATAAAAAGGCAAAGGCCGATATGGAATCCGGATCTGTAAAACAGCGTTCAATTACAAAGAGACCGGCACCGTTATAATCTCTGTTACCAACAAGTAATGTAAGGAGGATTACAAGAATAGCTCCAGTGATTGCTCGAAGGTAATCATTTTTTATACACCGTTTATAAAGGAGTCGTCCAAATCGTAAGGAAACACAAAATAGAATGGATAAAAGCCCACACAAACCGGCAAGGAGAATGGTCCATAAAAAATTAGGAATATTCATAGGTGGGATTTTACTTACCAGATAGATTTCTGTAGAGATTCCAAAGAGGTAATGGGCAATTCCATGAGAAATCAGGGAGGCAACCACACAAGGAACCAAGGCTACATAGTAGATAACTCCTACGGTGATTACCTCCATGGCAAAGATGGAAGCTGAAAGGGGAGTACCAAATACCGCTGAGAAACAGGCGCTCATGGAACAGATAATAAGTATTTTTTTATCTGATTCCTTTAAATGAAAGATTCTTGAAAATCCATCCCCAAGGCTTGCACCCATTTGTAGGGCAGCTCCTTCTCGTCCTGCAGATCCACCAAAGAAATGGGTAATCAAAGTGGCAAAATAAATCAAGGGAATTCTTCGAATTGGTACCCGGGCACCAAAGTGAATGGCATCTAGGGCTAGGTTGGTTCCCTTATCAGGCTTTTTCATAATCAGATGATAAAGGGCAATGATTGCAATACCACCTATAGGAAGAAAGTATAGGGTCCAAGAATTTTCCATGCGATATTCAGTGATTAGTTTGAGGAGAAGGAAAAAACTAGAGCCTAGAAATCCTGCAATACTTCCTACCAGACAGGCTAAAAGAATCCAGCGAAAGGTAGAAGAAAGGCGGCGAATATTATGGAGGGAAATTTCCTTCATGTGGTCCTTGTTAAATACATACTTTCTGACCCCCATGATTATACCTCCAAATCATCTAAAATCAGACCGGCGACACTTTGATCATCCGAGTCTTCTGAGGACCAGGTAAGAGCCATTAATACGGCGGTAACAGCCTGTTGGCTTTGTCCGGTAGAAGCAGCAATGGCTTCAATGCTTGCCCCGGCCTCACTTTCTTTTCTGATTTTTGTAACCAGTTCACTTGCTTTATTTAGGCGTTCCAATCGATGGTTGTTAGTAGAAATAGTATGTGGAAGATCCATGGATTCATCCATAAAATCTTCCAATTTTAATTCATTTTTCGTTTCATTTTTATAAAAATCTTCGGAATATTCCCAGTCATCAATTTTCTTATTCATAGGTTCTCCTTTCTTAATGCCCGTAATCTATGGCTTTTTGCATGGTCTAGTGTACTAAAAAAGAAGATCTTTGTAAAGAAGAATAAAAAATATCAAAATAACTGATAAAAAATTATCAATGCATTTTTAGAAAAAATGTGTTATTATCGGAATTACTTCAGAAAAGAACAAACGAATTGATAAATTTAGTCCAATACATAAGGGCATAGAAAAGGAGAGATGAATTATGGCAAGAGCAATTGGAATTAAGAGTATGCCAAACTGCAAAAAATACGAGAGGGCTTATTTCCTACCACCAGTGATGACTTATGACTGGGTCAAGAAGGATATGGTTGAGCAGGCACCAGAGTGGTGCTCCGTGGATTTACGTGACGGTAATCAGGCCTTGATTGAGCCGATGAGTTTAGAAGAAAAACTGGAATTCTTTACTATGCTTGTTAATATTGGCTTCAAGGAGATTGAAGTTGGTTTCCCTGCTGCTTCTGAAACCGAGTATGAATTCTGTAGAGCTTTGATTGAGCGAGATATGATTCCTGAGGATGTTACGATTCAGGTACTTACCCAGGCCAGAGAACATATTATCAAGAAGACTTTTGAGGCGGTGAAGGGTGCCCCACATGCCATTGTCCATGTATATAATTCCGTATCCCTTGCCCAGAGAGAGCAGGTATTTAAGAAGTCTAAGGAAGAAATCAAGCAGATTGCCATTGATGGTGCTAAGCTTTTAAAGGATTTAGCAGACCAGACAGAGGGAGACTTCCGTTTTGAATATTCACCGGAATCATTTTCAGGTGCGGAAGTGGATTACTCTTTAGAGGTTTGTAATGCAGTCCTCGATGTATGGCAACCTAGTCCAGACAAGAAGGCCATCATTAACCTTCCTGCTACTGTTGAAAATGCCATGCCACATGTCTTTGCATCTCAGGTAGAGTATATGTCTAAAAATATGAAGTACAGAGAGAATGTGGTTCTTTCTCTTCATCCACATAATGATCGTGGAACAGGAGTGGCAACTGCAGAAATGGGACTTCTTGCAGGAGCAGATCGTATTGAGGGAACTCTCTTTGGTAATGGAGAGAGAACCGGTAACTTAGATATTGTAGTGGTAGCTATGAATATGTTCTCTCAGGGTGTGGATCCTAAACTTGACTTATCTAATATGATGGAGATTCGTGAAGTCTATGAAAGATGTACCCGTATGGAAGTTTCTCCACGTGCCCCTTATGGAGGAGAGTTGGTCTTCACCGCATTTTCCGGCTCTCACCAGGATGCCATTGCTAAGGGAATGGACTGGAGAAAGAAAAAGAAACTTGATATTTGGTCTGTACCATATCTTCCAATTGATCCTAAGGATGTGGGACGTTCTTACGATTCCGATGTGATTCGTTTTAACTCTCAGTCTGGTAAAGGAGGAATTGGTTATATCTTAAGTAACAATTATGGAATTAACCTTCCTAAGATGATGAAGGAAGAGATGAGTTATCATGCTAAGGAGGTTTCGGATCATACTCATAAGGAATTAACCCCAGATGTGATTTTCGACCTTTTCAAAGAACAGTATGTTAATTATCCATCTTCATTCTCCGTGGAGGAAGTTCATTTTAAACAGGAAAATGGTATTATTGCAGAAGTCACCATTTTCCATAACGGAGAAACAGCGGTAATCAGTGCCCAGGGAAATGGACGTTTAGACGCAGTAAGCAATGCTTTAAAGGAATACTTTGGAATCACTTATATAATTAACGAGTATTCTGAAAATGCAATTTCTCATGGTTCTTCTTCTAAGGCAGCCGCCTACATCGGAATCAACTTTGATGGTAAGATGTATTGGGGTGCTGGTATTGAGGATGATATTATTGCAGCTTCCATTGATGCTTTAATAGTATGTATTAATCGGGTTGGAGAAAAGGCTTTAAAAAAAACGAATTAGAAGAAAAGACAGCTAAAATTGTAAGTTATATTCGAAACCATTATCAGGATATTACCTTAAGGTCTATGGCTTTGGATTATCATTTTACTGAGCCTTATTTATCCAAGTATATTAAGCGTAATACTGGAAAGACCTTTGGAGAACTGGTAAGGGATGTAAGATTAAAGAAAGCTTGTTATCTTCTAAGGACCACCAACATGAGAATTGGAGATATTTCCTCTCATGTGGGTTATCCAAACTTAGAGCACTTTGTTCGAGTTTTTCGTAAGGAATATAATCTTACCCCAAGCGAATACCGTAATGCTGGTAGAGAGTAGGAGATGGGTTAAAAATCTCCGCAAAGAAAAACTCTGGATTCAAAGGAATTCAGAGTTTTTTACATTATTCATCTCGGTAGACTTTTTTTACATGATCCATAGTTGCGGTCATATTACATAAAAGTAAATCACAAAGGGTTAAAGCTGTCATGGCTTCTACCACAACAACTGCTCTTGGAACGATAATTGGATCGTGTCGACCCTTGATTTGAATCTCAATAGGACGACCATCCTGCGTAACGGTTTTTTGGGTTTGGAAGATAGATGGGGTAGGCTTAAAGTAGGCCCTTAAAATTAGATTTGAACCATCGCTAATTCCACCTAAAACGCCGCCTGCATGGTTGCTTGTTTTTACGATTTTTCCACCTTCATTGGTAAAGCCATCGTTATCGGTGGAACCGAAACTGGCAGAAACCTTTGTTCCATCTCCGATTTCAAGAGCTTTCACAGCTCCAATGGAGAAGATAGCCTGGCCTAAACGAGCATCTAACTTATCAAAGACAGGTTCTCCTAAACCGGTCTTCATACCTGTGGCTAGACATTCTACCACGCCACCTACAGAATCCATTTCTCCTTGTTTTTCTTTTAAAAATGCTGAGGCTTTTTCGTAAGCTTCCATATCCGGGAAGAAAAGGGAATTATGGTCTCTAAGGGATAGGTCAAAGTTCTTTTCCTCTAGGGAAACAGGACCGATGGATTTAGTATAAGCAGTTACCTTGATTCCAAGCTCTGCAAGGAGTTTTGCAGCAATGGCACCGGCAGCGACTCGGGCAATGGTCTCACGACCTGAGGAACGACCGCCTCCCCGGTAATCACGAAAGCCATACTTTTGATCGAAGGTGTAATCTGCATGACCGGGACGATAGTAGGAAGCAATTTCTGAATAGTCCTTAGAACGTTGGGTTTTATTGAATACCACCATAGAAATTGGGGTGCCGGTAGTTTTACCCTCAAAGACACCAGATAAAATTTCCACTGCATCATCTTCCTTTCTGGGAGTGGTGAACTGGGATTGACCTGGCTTTCTTCGGTTCAGGTATGGCTGGATATCCTCTTCACTAAGGGAAAGGCCGGCTGGACAACCGTCCACTACCACGCCAATGCCCTTTCCGTGGGATTCTCCCCAAGTTGTTACTTTAAATATTTTTCCAAATGTTGATCCTGACATAGTGTTGTCCTTTCTTAGGAATTAGTCTTGCAAAACTCCTTTCATTTTGGACATTGCAAACTTGCCTATGATTATATCTGATTTTTTTAGGAAAAACAAGTAGAGGAAGGGATAGAATCTGGTGAAAGCCTTGATTTTATGGAAGAAATGTAATAGAATTTAAAAGATATCGCTTTTTAATAGGAATGGAGATTTTATGTACGAACTGATCAAAAAGGATGGAAGAGCAAAAAGAGGACGACTTCATACGGTACATGGTGTGATTGAAACTCCCGTATTTATGAATGTTGGAACTCAGGCTGCAATCAAGGGTGCGGTGGCAACTAGCGACCTGCAAGAGATTGGAACCTTGGTAGAACTGTCCAATACATATCATTTACATGTTCGCCCTGGAGATCAGGTGATAAAAAAACTAGGTGGTCTTCACAAGTTTATGAACTGGGACAAGCCGATTCTAACGGATTCCGGTGGCTTTCAGGTTTTTTCCCTGGCAGGTCTTAGAAAAATCAAGGAAGAAGGAGTCACCTTTCATTCTCATGTAGACGGAAGAAAAATCTTTATGGGGCCGGAAGAAAGCATGCAGATTCAGTCTAACCTGGCATCTACCATTGCCATGGCTTTTGATGAATGTATTCCTCATGATGCAGATTATGATTATGTGAAAAAAAGTGTGGATCGAACCACTAGATGGTTGGATCGATGTAGGGTGGAGATGGCAAGGTTAAACAGTTTGCCAGATACCATTAATAAAAATCAGTTACTCTTTGGAATCAATCAGGGAACTACCTATAAGGAGATTCGAATCAAGCATGCCAAGGAGATTTCGGCTATGGACTTAGATGGATATGCCTTAGGTGGTTTGGCAGTAGGAGAACCTACGGAAGAAATGTATCGAATCTTAGATGAGACGGTTCCTTATCTTCCGGAAGAAAAACCCACCTACCTAATGGGAGTGGGAACACCTGATAATATCCTTGAGGCCGTGGACCGAGGAGTGGATTTCTTCGATTGTGTTTATCCTTCTAGAAATGGTCGTCATGGAAATGTTTATACCAACCACGGTAAGTTAAATCTCTTTAATCAAAAATTTGAATTAGATGACAAGCCAATCGAAGAAGGATGTCAGTGCCCGGCATGTAAGCACTATACAAGGGCTTATATAAGACATTTATTAAAGGCAAAAGAGATGCTAGGCATGAGATTATGCGTATTGCACAATTTATATTTTTATAATACAATGATGTTTGAAATTCGCCAGGCGATTGAAGCAGGTGATTACAAAGAATACAAAAAGAGAAAACTGGAGATGATGCGAGGAAAGCAGGCATAACCAGTAATGGAGGTAACATGAACTATTTGAATCTTTTAGCATCAGGTACAGGAAATGGTACAAAGCAGAGTCTTACACTCGTAGTGATTTACATTGTGTTCTTTGGATTAATCATTTATTTTATGATGATTCGTCCTCAGAAGAAGCAAGAGACAAAGATGAAAACCATGCTTTCTTCTTTAAAAGAAGGAGATAGTGTTTTGACTACGGCAGGTTTTTATGGTGTTGTAATTGCAATCGACGAGGATACAGTAATTGTTGAATTTGGTAATAACAAGAATTGCCGAATTCCAATGCAGAAGTCAGCAATCGTTGAGGTTGAACATGCAGATGGGGAAGAAGTGATTGTTGAAGAAAAAAGTGAAAAGAAAACATTAAACAAGAAGTAAAAGTGGATTAGGAGGCCATCAAGATGGAATTTAACATTGCAGTAATCCCTGGAGACGGAATTGGACCAGAGATCGTAAGAGAAGCACAGAAAGTATTAGATCAGGTGGGAAAGAAGTTTGGACATACTTTCCACTACACAGAAGTGCTAATGGGTGGTGTATCGATTGATAAGACTGGTGTTCCACTGACAGAGGAAGCACTGGCAACTGCCAAGGCAAGTGACGCAGTTTTACTGGGTGCCGTGGGAGGAGTCGTAGGAAAGGATAGTTGGTATGAATTACCACCAAACCTTCGTCCGGAAGCTGGTCTTTTAGCAATTCGTAAGGGACTTGGTTTATTTGCAAACCTTCGTCCGGCTTACCTTTATAAGGAATTAAAGGATGCATGTCCATTAAAGGAAGAAATCATCGGGGAAGATGGTTTTGATATGATTATCGTTCGAGAACTTACCGGTGGTCTTTACTTTGGTGAACATAAGACCGTGAATGAGAATGGTCTTGAGACTGCTTATGATGAATTAAAGTATGATGAGAGTGAGATTGAGAGAATTGCCCGCAAGGGATTTGAGATTGCCATGAAGCGTCGTAAGAATGTGATTAGCGTTGGAAAGGCGAATGTACTTGACTCATCAAGACTTTGGAATAAAGTTGTGGCAAGAGTAGCCAAGGAGTATCCGGAAGTTACCCTTACCGAGATGCTGGTGGATAATTGTGCTATGCAGTTGGTTAAGAATCCATCTCAGTTTGATGTCATTTTAACTGAGAATATGTTTGGCGATATTTTATCAGATGAGGCTTCTATGGTTACTGGTTCCATCGGAATGCTTTCTTCTGCAAGTCTTGGAGAAGGTAAGTTTGGACTTTATGAACCAAGTCATGGTGCTGCACCTGATATTGCAGGACAGAATATTGCAAATCCAATTGCAACAATTCTTTCAGCAGCTATGATGCTTCGTTATTCTTGCGACTTGGATCAGGAAGCAGATGCAGTAGAAGCAGCAGTAAACAAGGTCCTAGAAGAAGGCTTCCGTACCGTGGATATTATGGCAGATGGTATGGATCAGGTTTCTTGTTCTGAGATGGGTGATTTAATCAGCAAAAGGATTTAAGTCAGTCGGAGTAATCCATAAAAAGATTTACGGATAGGCCTTTTGTCTTAGAATTATAAAACAAGATTTAGAAAAGGAGAACTACTATGAAGAGTGATGCAATTACTAAGGGGATGCAAGCTGCACCTCAGAGATCTTTATTAAATGCGCTTGGTTTTACCAAGGAAGAGATGAAGCGTCCTTTGATCGGTATCGTTAGTTCTTATAACGAGATCGTTCCAGGACACATGAACATCGATAAAATTGTAGAAGCTGTTAAAATGGGCGTTGCCATGGCAGGCGGTGTGCCTAGAGAATTCCCTGCAATTGCGGTATGTGATGGTATCGCTATGGGACATTCCGGTATGAGATATTCACTGGTTACCAGAGATTTGATCGCAGATTCTACCGAGTGTATGGCTCTTGCCCATCAGTTTGATGGACTTGTTATGATTCCAAACTGTGATAAGAACGTACCAGGTTTGTTAATGGCTGCAGCAAGAGTAAACATTCCAACTATTTTTGTTTCCGGCGGTCCAATGCTTGCAGGAAAGGTACATGGTCATAAGAGATCCTTATCTTCTATGTTTGAGGCAGTTGGGGCCAATGCGGCAGGCAAGATGACCGATGATGAGGTTGCTTATTTTGAAGAGCATGTATGTCCTACTTGTGGTTCATGCTCTGGTATGTATACTGCAAATTCTATGAATTGTTTAACAGAGGTATTAGGAATGGGGCTTCGTGGAAATGGTACCATTCCTGCGGTATATTCTGAGCGTATCCGTCTTGCAAAGAAAGCTGGTATGCAAATTATGGAATTGGTGGAAAAGAATATCCGTCCAAGAGATATTATGACAAAGGATGCTATTTTAAATGCCTTAACCATCGATATGGCTCTTGGCTGCTCAACCAACTCTATGCTTCATTTGCCAGCAATCGCTCATGAAATCGGATTTGATTTTGATATTAAGTTTGCAAATCCTATTAGTGAGAAGACTCCAAACCTTTGTCATTTGGCTCCTGCAGGTCACACCTATATGGAAGACTTAAATGAAGCCGGTGGTGTATATGCGGTTATGAAGGAAATCAGTGAGTTAGGTCTTTTGAACTTAGACTGTATGACTGTAACCGGTAAGACCGTAGGAGAAAATATTAAGAATGCTGTAAACTTAAATCCAGAAGTAATTCGTCCATTGGATAATCCTTATTCAAAGACTGGTGGTCTTGCAGTACTTTCTGGCAACATTGCTCCAGATGGTTCTGTTGTAAAGCGTTCTGCGGTAGTACCTGAGATGATGGTACATGAAGGACCTGCCAGGGTATTTGAGTCAGAGGAAGATGCCATTGCTGCAATCAAGGGTGGAAAGATTGTTCCCGGTGATGTTGTGGTCATCCGTTATGAAGGTCCTAAGGGTGGTCCTGGTATGAGAGAGATGTTAAATCCTACTTCTGCAATTGCAGGTATGGGACTTGGCTCATCCGTAGCCTTGATTACGGATGGACGTTTCTCAGGAGCATCTCGAGGAGCTTCCATTGGACATGTTTCACCAGAGGCTGCCGTAGGCGGACCAATCGGCTTAATTCAGGAAGGTGATATTATCTCAATCGATATTCCAAATTATTCATTGAACCTGAAGGTTTCTGATGAGGAATTAGAGGAGAGAAGAAAGAATTTCGTTCCAAAGAAGACAGAAGTATCCGGCTATCTTGCAAGATACGCTTCTATGGTTACATCGGCTAACCGTGGTGCGATTCTTGAAATCAATAAATAATAGAAAGTATAGGAATGGCTGAAAAAACAGCCTAGAAATAGGAGAAATCACATGAAATTAACAGGTTCTGAAATCGTTATTGAATGTTTAAAGGAACAGAATGTTGACACCGTATTTGGTTATCCAGGTGGAACGATCTTGAATGTCTATGATGAATTATATAAGCATTCAGATGAAATCAATCATGTCCTTACTTCCCACGAGCAGGGAGCTGCTCATGCAGCGGATGGATATGCAAGAGCTACCGGTAAGGTTGGTGTATGTATGGCAACTTCTGGTCCTGGTGCAACCAATCTTATTACCGGTATTGCAACTGCCTATATGGATTCTATTCCTTTGGTAGCAATTACTGCAAATGTTGCGAAGTCTGGTCTTGGTAAGGATTCCTTCCAGGAAATTGATATTGTGGGAGCAACACTTCCAATTACTAAGTATAATTTCATTGTTAAGGAAGTTGAAAATCTTGCAGATACCATTCGTCGTGCCTTTTATATTGCTCAGTCAGGCAGACCGGGTCCGGTTTTAGTTGATATTACAAAGGATGCAACTGCGAATAAGTGTGAGTATGAAAGAAGAGAGCCTCTTCCAATTGAAAGAGAGACATCTGAAATCACAGATGAAGCAGTAAAAACAGCAGCTATGATGATTGAAAAGGCAAAAAAGCCTGTGATCTTCGTTGGTGGTGGAGCAACTCTGTCAGGAGCATCCAAAGAACTTGCGAAGTTTGCTTCCTTAGTAGATGCTCCAGTGTGTGACTCATTAATGGGTAAGGGAGCATTTGATGGAACAGATCCTAAGTATACCGGTATGCTTGGTATGCATGGAACTAAGACTTCAAACTTTGCAGTAACCAAGTGTGATTTATTAATCACCGTAGGTGCACGTTTCTCAGACCGAGTAATTGGTGAGGCAAAGTCATTTGCAAAGCATGCAAAGATTCTTCAGTTTGATATTGATGCAGCTGAAATTAATAAAAATATTAAGACGGATCATCATATCATCGGTGATGTTAAGGAAATCTTAGATCGTATGAATCGTGTGGTAAAGCAGGCGAGTCATAAGGAATGGTTAGAGGAGGTTGCTCAGTTACAGAAGCAGTTCCCAATGACCTATCACAAGGATAAGCTAACAGGGCCTTATGTGATTGAAAAAATCTATGAGGCTACCAAGGGTGAGGCTATTATTACCACTGATGTAGGTCAGCATCAGATGTGGGCTGCTCAGTACTACAAGTACAAGAATCCTAGACAGCTTCTTACTTCAGGTGGTCTTGGAACCATGGGTTATGGTTTAGGAGCCTGTATCGGAGCTAAGTATGGCTGTCCAGATAAGACGGTTATTAATATTGCAGGTGATGGTTGCTTCCGTATGAATTTAAATGAACTTGCAACCGCTTCTAGATATAATGTGCCAATTATTGAAATTGTTATTAACAATCATGTACTTGGAATGGTACGTCAGTGGCAGACTTTATTCTATGGAAAGCGTTATTCCAACACCAACTTGGTAGATAAAGTAGACTTTGTTAAGACTTCTGAAGGACTTGGAGCCACTGCTTTCAAGGCTACTAACCAGAAGGAATTTGATGAGGCAATCAAGAAGGCTCTTAAGATGGATGGACCGGTTGTAATTGAATGTGAGATTGAATCCGATGATAAGGTATTCCCAATGGTACCTGCCGGTAAGCCAATTGATACTGCATTTTCAGAAGAAGATCTTAAGGCAAGAGGATTCGAGTAAAAAAGGATCAACCTTAGTGAATATGTACTATTTTTTTGTCGAAATGCTTGAAAAATGTGGTGAAAAAGGGTACACTAGTTCAGTGTGCTAAAGAATAAAATTAGCACGAAGAGAACAAGATAATTAGGAGGAACAAGAGATGGCAAGAGTTTACAATTTTTCAGCCGGACCAGCAGTATTACCTGAGTCCGTTTTACAGGAAGCAGCTGCTGAGATGTTAGATTACAAGGGCTATGGTATGTCCGTTATGGAGATGAGCCATAGATCCAAGATGTTTACAGATATTCTTGATGAGGCAGAGCAGGATCTCAGAGATTTAATGGGAATTCCTAGCAATTATAAGGTATTATTCCTTCAGGGTGGTGCATCACAGCAGTTTGCTGCAATTCCTATGAACCTGATGAAGAATAAGAAGGCTGAGTATATTATCACTGGTAACTGGGCTAAGAAGGCTTTCCAGGAGGCTCAGATGTATGGTGATGCTAGAGCAATTGCTTCTTCAGCTGACAAGACATTTACATATATTCCAGATGTATCTGATCTTGATATCCGTGATGATGCAGATTACGTTTATATTTGCCAGAATAATACAATTTATGGAACTAGATATACAGAGCTTCCTAACACCAAGGGTAAGGATTTAGTATCTGATATTTCTTCCTGCTTCTTGTCAGAGCCTATTGATGTAAGCAAGTATGCACTTGTCTATGGTGGTGTACAGAAGAACGTTGGACCTGCAGGTATTGTTATTGATATTATTCGTGAAGATCTTATTACAGATGATGTTCTTCCAGGAACTCCAACCATGCTTAAGTTTAAGACTCAGGCAGATGCGGGATCTCTTTACAATACCCCTCCATGTTATAACATTTATATCTGTGGTAAGGTATTTAAGTGGATTAAGTCTCTTGGTGGTCTTGAGGCTATGAAGAAAATTAACGAAGAGAAGGCAGCAATTCTTTATGACTTCCTTGATAATTCGAAGATGTTTAAGGGAACTGTTGAGAAGAAGTACCGTTCATTAATGAATGTACCATTTGTTACTGGTGATGCTGATCTTGATGCTAAGTTTGTTGCTGAAGCTAAGGCATGCGGTCTTGAGAACCTTAAGGGCCATAGAACCGTTGGTGGTATGAGAGCATCTATTTACAATGCTATGCCTAAGGTTGGTGTTGAGGCACTGGTTCAGTTTATGGATAAGTTTGAGAAGGAGAATGCTTAATTATGAAGTATAATTGCTTAAATCCAATCGCAAATATTGGTTTAGATTTATTTGATGCATCTTATGAGAAAACAGAAGATATTAAGGAAGCAGATGCTGTTTTAGTACGTAGTGCATCTATGCATGAGATTGAATTATCTGATTCTGTACAGGCTGTGGCAAGAGCTGGTGCAGGTGTGAATAACATTCCATGTGATGAATATGCTAAGAAGGGTATTGTTGTGTTCAATACCCCTGGTGCAAATGCGAACGGTGTTAAGGAACTTGCTGTAGCTGGTATGCTTCTTGCATCTCGTGATATTCTTGGAGGAAACAAGTGGGTAAGCGACAATGCTAGCGATGAGAATATCAATAAGACTATGGAGAAGGCAAAGAAGCAGTTTGCCGGTAACGAAATTCTCGGTAAGTCTTTAGGTATTATCGGTCTTGGAGCAATTGGTGGTCTTCTGGCTAATGCTGCAACAGCTCTTGGTATGAAGGTTTATGGATATGATCCATATCTTTCAGTAGATGCTGCTTGGAAGCTTTCTCAGAATGTAATCCATGTAAAGAATACAGATGAGATTTATGAGAAGTGTGATTTCATCTCTGTTCATGTACCATGTCTTGATTCTACAAGAGGTATGATCAACAAGGAAGCATTTGCAAAGATGAAGGATGGAGTTGTAATCCTTAACTTTGCTAGAGATGCTTTGATTAATGATGATGATATGGCTGTAGCAATTGAGGAAGGAAAAGTTGCTCGTTACGTAACTGATTTTCCGAACGCTAAGACTGCTAATATGAAGAATGTCATCGCTACTCCTCATCTTGGTGCTTCTACCGAGGAGTCAGAAGATAATTGTGCAATCATGGCTGTACGTCAGCTTCGCGATTTCTTAGAGAATGGTAATATCACAAACTCTGTTAATTATCCTAACTGTGAAAACGGTGTATGTACTACTGCAGCTCGTGTTACTGTTTGCCACAAGAATGAGCCAAATCTTCTTTCAGCAATCAATGATGCTTTTGGAACCGCAGGTATCAATGTATCTTCACAGGTTTCTAAGAGCAAGGGTGAATATGCTTATACAATCCTTGATCTTGATAGTCCGGTAAGTGATGAGCTTGTTGCTAAGTTCTCAGGTCTTAATGGAATTATTAAGGTTCGTGTGGTAAAGTAATTTCTTTTCATAAGATAAGATGATATGTTTTTGGGAGTCACCATTGGTGGCTCCTTTTACTGTAGGGATCTTTTGTGACAGATATAGTAAGAGGACTTCCTGGGCAAAAGATCAAGATTCCTAGGAGATAGTTACTCCTAACTTGAAATACGAATCTATTTAAGGTAAAATAAAAGCCAGTGGCAAGGATATGCCACCGGTTTTTATTACTTTATACAAATAAGGAATGAGAAGGTAAGGAGAAAGTATTATGGCAATTATAAAACCATTTAAAAGTGTAAGACCAGATGAAAAGTATGCAAGTCAAGTTGCTGCACTTCCTTATGATGTTTATAACCGTCAGGAAGCCAAGGAAGTGGTAAAGGATCACCCCTATTCATTTTTAAATATTGATCGAGCTGAGACTCAATTTTCAGATGAGGTAAGTACTTATGATGATTGTGTTTATCAAAAGGCGAAAGAACTTTTAGATTGCATGATAGAAAAGAAAATCTTTATTCAGGATGAAAAGGAATGCTACTATATCTATCAGCTGACCATGGATGGTCGGGCACAAACTGGTTTGGTAGCCTGTGCATCCATTGATGATTATATGAATAATGTGATTAAAAAACATGAAAATACGAGGGAAGAGAAAGAATTAGACCGAATTCATCATGTAGATACTTGTAATGCTCAGACTGGTCCCATTTTTTTAGCCTATCGTGCAAATGCATTGATTTCTAAGATTGTATCTTCCTATTTGGAGACGCCATGCCTTTATGATTTTGTTTCGGATGATAAGATCATCCATAAGGTATGGAAGATTGAAAAGGAAGAAGATGTTAAGACGATTAAAGAAAACTTTGAACAGATTCAGGAAATTTATATTGCGGATGGCCATCACCGTTGTGCTTCTGCTGTAAAGGTGGGATTAAAAAGAAGAGAGGAAAATCCTGGATACAAGGGAGATGAGGAATTTAATTACTTCCTTTCCGTATTATTTCCAGATGAGGAATTAATGATTCTTCCTTATAACCGTGTGGTTGCAGATTTAAATGGCATGGATAAGGAAGAATTCTTGAAAAAAGTCTCTACCCACTTTGAATGGTCAAAGGTTGACCAGCCGGTATGGCCAAAAGAAAAGGCTAGCTTTGGGATGTTTTTAGAAGATGAATGGTATCTTCTTAAGGCGAAAGAAGATATTTTAAGCAAGGATCCGGTAGAGGGTCTAGACGTATCTATTTTGCAGAATCATTTACTTGGACCGATTCTTGGAATTGGTGATCCTAGAGTAGATAAGAGAATTGACTTTGTAGGTGGAATCCGTGGACTTGAGGAATTAGAAAAGAGAAGTAAAAGTGATATGCACTTGGCATTTTCTATGTATCCAACTTCTATTGCAGAACTTTTCTCAGTAGCGGATGCCGGACGCTTAATGCCTCCAAAATCTACTTGGTTTGAGCCAAAGCTTAGAAGTGGATTGTTTATTCATATGCTATAAGAGAAGAATTGATTCGCTTAAAAAGAATGACTTAAGGAAGGAGAAAGGTGATGGATCGTAGATTATATAAATTGATGAACTGGAGACAGATGGAGGATGTCTTGTATTCAGATACAGACAGTCCTTATGACATTTTAGGACCTCATTCATCAAGGTTTGGTAAGTTTGTCAATGGATTTTTTCCTGGTGCTTTGAATGCTTATATTAAGCTGGAGGACGGGGAAAAGTATGAGATGGAATTAGAGGATGAAGCCGGTTTTTATGCGGCTTTTTTACCAAAAAGATATCAGAAACTTTACCAGTTTATTGTGGAATTAGAGGGAGGAAAGAAGGTATCCTTTTATGATGCTTACCAGTTTCCTTTAACTATTACAGAGGAGGATATTAAGCTTTTTCTGGCCGGTACAAATTATGAAATATATCGGATTCTTGGAGCCCACCCAATGGAAATCAACGGGGTGAAGGGAACTCGTTTTGCTGTCTGGGCACCGAATGCCTCTCGTGTATCAGTGGTAGGTGATTTTAATGACTGGAATGGCGGATATAACCTTATGCAAAGGCATAAGGAGGGAGGAATTTTTGAACTCTTCTTACCCGGAGTGAAACCTGGAATGCTTTATAAATATGAGATTCGAAGCAGAAGTGGTCAGGTATTTTTAAAGTCTGATCCTTATGCGAATGAATTTGAACTTCGTCCCGGTAATGCCTCCATGGTTAGTGATTTAGAAAAGATATCATTTAGTGATGGGAAGTGGCAGAAGGAGAAAAATAATTCTCAGGCAGATTTTTACCATCAACCAATGAATATCTATGAACTTCATATGGGATCTTGGAGAAGGAATAACGATGGAATCACTAGTGAAAACTGGGAACAGGCGGATCGAGATGGACTGGCCTTTATAAACTATCGTCAGATAGCCAAAGAACTGGCTGCATATCTGAAGGAGATGGGCTATACCCATGTGTCTTTGCTTCCAATTATGGAGCATCCTTTGGATGCCTCCTATGGTTACCAGATTACAGGCTATTATGCACCAAGCAGTCGATTTGGAAGTCCGGAAGACTTTGCATGGTTTGTGAATTACATGCACAAACAGGGCTTGGGAGTTATTTTAGAATGGAATCCTGCATATTTTCCTAAGGATGACTTTTCTTTACATCATTTTGATGGAACCTCTATTTATGAGCCGGATGATCCAAAGGCCAGTCAGCTTCCATCCATGAATGTAGGATTGTTTGACTATGGAAGGAATGAAGTCTCAAACTTTCTGATTGCCAGCGCCTTATATTGGGTTGAAGTCTTCCATGTGGATGGACTATCCTTTTCAGATCTTTCCATCTTGCTTTATCTTGATTATGGAAAAGAGGATGGACAGTGGACTCCTAATATGTATGGAGGAAATGAAAACCTGGCAGGAGTGGAATTTTTAAAACATTTAAATTCCATTATGAAGCTTAGGGGAAATGGAGCAATTTTAATTGCCAAGGAAAATGGGGCTTATCCAAGAATGACAGGTCCTGTAGAAGAGGAGAATCTTGGATTTGATTATAAGGTAAATAACGGATTTACAGAAACTTTCTTAGATTATATGGGAACGGATACTTATTATCGCCATAATAAGTATGATGATTTAACATTCCCTATGGTGTATGCGTATAGTGAGAAGTTCCTTTTATCCTTCCCTCATGACTTATATACACCGGGAAAGGGTAGTCTTATTAGTAAGATGTCTGGTGAAAGTTTAGATAAGAAATTTGCAAACCTTCGTCTATTCTTTGCTTATCAGATGATGCATCCCGGAAAGAAATTAAATTTCATGGGGCAGGAATTTGCAGATACCAAGGAATGGTCAGAAAATGGGGAACCGGATTGGACTCTTTTAAATGGGGAGAAAAATATTAGAAACCAGGAGACCTTCCGCTTAGTGAAAGATTTAAATCATCTTTATTTAGAAAATCCTGCTCTTTATGAAAGAGATTTTGTAGTGGATGGATTTATGTGGTTGAATAATCTAAAGGCTAAGGAAAGTATCCTGTCCTTTATGCGTTTTGGAAGAAAATTCGAGAATTCACTTTTGGTGGTGGCTAACTTTGATACCATGGACTATGAAGATTTAGCCATTGGTGTACCCCTTCCCGGAAAGTACAAGGAAATTTTAAATACCGATGATGTGCGCTATGGCGGAGAAGGAAGGGTCAATCAACGATTGAAGGTTTCTAAAATGGAAGAGGCAGATGGAAGAGAAAATTCGATTCGAATCAAATTACCGGCTCTTAGCCTTACGGTATTCCGCTATACTCCAGTAGATGAGGAGTCTAAAAAGAAAAAGGCACCTAAGAGGCAGAGGGTAAGTAGTAAGCCTTCTAAGGTGGCAGAACAGATTATGAAAGAAATGGAAGAAAGTAATCAATAAAAAAATCAGGCCTAGGCCTGATTTTTTTTTTTTTTATTTATTGAGATAATCCTTATAAATTTCAAGTACCTGTTTCATAGCGGCCTGACCTGGAGCACCAATGGTTAATCGCTTGCTAACACAGGTTTGAAGAGAAATAGCATCGTAAATATCTTCCTCAAAGACTGGGCAAATATTCTTATAGTCCTCTAAACTCATCTGGTCTAAACTGCATTTGTGTGATTCGCAGAAAAGAACTAACTGTCCAACGATTCCATGGGCATCACGGAAAGGAACTCCCTTATTTACCAGGTAATCTGCTGCGTCAGTAGCATTGGTAAAGCCGTGCTTTGCAGAGTCTTCCATGATTTCTTTGTGGAAGGTCATGGTACGAAGCATATCGGTAAAGAGAATGAGGCAGTTTCTTGTGGTGTCAATGGCATCAAAAGAAACTTCCTTATCTTCCTGCATATCCTTATCGTAAGCCAGTGGAAGTGACTTCATGGTGGTAAGCATAGACATTAATGCACCATACACACGTCCGGTTTTACCGCGAACAAGTTCTGCAATATCCGGATTTTTCTTCTGTGGCATAATAGAAGAACCGGTTGAATATGCATCATCAATGGTAATAAAGCCATATTCGTTAGAATTCCATAAGATTACTTCCTCTGAAAAACGACTTAAATGCATCATAATCAGGGCAAGGGCATCTAAGAATTCAATTAAATAATCACGGTCTGAAACGGAATCCATAGAATTTAAGGTTGGTCCGTCAAAATCAAGGAGACTTGCACTATAGTCACGGTCCAATGGATAGGTGGTTCCTGCTAGAGCACCAGAGCCAAGAGGGCAGTAATTCATACGCTTTCTAATATCGCAAAGACGTTCCCTGTCTCGACGGAACATTTCAAAATATGCACCGTAGTGGTGAGCTAAGGTAACCGGCTGAGCTTTCTGAAGGTGGGTGAAACCCGGAAGGATGGTATCAATATGATCTTTCATAATATCGTAAAGTACGGAAAGAAGCTGGTATAAAAGTTGATCCATCTCATCGATTTCATCTCGAATATATAATTTCATATCCAGAGCAACCTGGTCATTACGGCTACGTCCAGTGTGAAGGCGCTTTCCGGCATCTCCGATTCGGTCGGTAAGTGTTGATTCCACGAAACTGTGAATATCCTCGGCATTCGGATCAATGGCTAAACTGCCAGTTTCGATTTCTTCTAAAATCTGATTTAAGCCCGTAATAATCGCTTCCTTATCTTCGTTAGATAAGATGTTTTGTTTCGCAAGCATGGTTACATGGGCAATAGATCCACGAATATCCTGACGATAAAAACGTTGGTCAAAAGGAATGGAAGCGTTGAATTCGTTTACCAATTCGTTTTCCTCTTTTGTAAAGCGTCCGCCCCAAAGTTTACTCATGATAAGTCCTCCTTATATACAGAAAAATAGGTTCGGTCAAAGAGACCGAACCTATTTTATACTATTTTCCTTGAAATTACAAGTAAAGGGGATTACTTGTTTTCATCAATTAGGATCTTTAAGATTTCATTACTTCTCTTAATAAAGGCAGTCATTTCTTCCTTAGGAAGCTGTTCATGGCTGACACGGGCTAAATCATAGAGCTGGCGTGCTACAGTTTCAACCTGGTCGCCTTCTTTCTTGTCTAAAAGATATTTTACCAAAACGTTGTTAGCATTTAATACCAAGGTTTCATCAGAAGGAAGATCACCCATATTATACATGCCATACTGTCTCATCATATCCTGCATACGTCTGCTTTCTTCAGAGAGGGTAATCATAGAAGAAAGGTCAGGGTCTTTGAAACTTTCTACCTTTACGGAAATTGATTCCTGATTTAAGGCATTTTTAAAGAGTTTTGTTAAGCTTTCGGTATAAGCTTTGCTGTCCTCGTCGGAAAGGTCCTGAGACTTCATAGCCTCTGTAATATCTGAATCAACTCGGGCAAATTTCACGTTGGTGTGTTTTTGCTCTACATTGGAAATATATGGCTGATCAATCTTATTCTTTAAGATTACAGCATTCATATCATTATCCATAAACATCTTCACATACTGGCTCTGGGCAACTGGATCGGTAACATAGTAAACCACGCTACGGTGATCTTCTTCACTGGCACCTTCTCCGGAAATGTGATAGTCAGAATCTGCCTGATCTTTCTCTTCTTTATTATCTTCTGGACGATCTTCTCCGCCGACAGACTTTAATAGTTCCGGAAGGGTCTGGTACTTATCATGAATATCCTTAAAGAGAACGTAATCATTCATCTTCTCTTCAAACTTGCTATCCTTTAAGCAACCATATTCGATAAATGGAGCGATATCATCCCAATACTTCTCATAGGTTTCACGGTCGGTTTTGCACATGCCAGAAAGTTTATCAGCAACCTTCTTGGTAATGTAATCAGAAATCTTCTTTACAAAGCCATCATTTTGAAGGGCAGATCTGGAAACATTTAATGGGAGATCCGGGCAATCAATTACACCCTTTAAGAGCATTAAAAATTCTGGGATTACTTCTTTGATGTTATCGGCTACAAAGACCTGATTGTTATAAAGCTTAATCACTCCTTCTACAGATTCATATTCCATATTAATCTTAGGGAAGTAGAGAATACCTTTTAAGTTAAATGGATAATCCATATTTAAATGAATCCAGAAGAGAGGCTCCTTATAATCATGAAAGACCTTGGTATAGAAGTTTTTGTATTCTTCCTCGCTACATTCGTTTGGATGCTTGCTCCAAAGTGGAGTGGTTTCATTGATTGGAACTGGACGTTTGTTAATTTTAGCCTTTTTGCAGGCAGGGGCAATGACTTTTGTTTCCTTGCTGCCATCTTCCTTCTCTACTTCCTGAGTTTTTTCCGGCTCATCGATGTATTCTACCACGGTATCACTCTCAAGAACTTCCTCGGCTGGAATTGTCTCGTACTCCTGGCCTTTTTCTTCATTTGTCAGATAGATATTAAATGGCATGAAAGAGCAGTATTTTTCAAGGACCTCACGGATTCTATATTCGTTTGCAAATTCAATGGACTCATCGCTGATTTCCAAGGTGATTTTTGTACCACGGACCGTAAGATCTGTGTCTTCCATGGTATAATCTGAATCGCCAGTACACTCCCAGTGAACGCCCTTAGCGCCTTCCTGGTAAGAAAGGGTATCGATGGTAACTTTATCTGCTACCATAAAAGCAGAATAGAAGCCCAAACCAAAGTGTCCAATAATCTGGTCCTGATTAGCCTTATCCTTGTATTTCTCCATAAATGCTGTCGCACCGGAAAAAGCAATCTGGGTAATGTATTTTTCTACCTCATCTGCAGTCATACCAATACCGTGATCAATAAAGGTAAGGGTTTTTTCCTTGGCGTTGACAAGGACAGAAACCTTTAACTCTTCATCCTTATCTAATTCAATCTCACCCATCATGGAAAGTTTCTTTAATTTGGTCATAGCGTCACAGGCATTTGACACAAGTTCTCTTACAAAAATGTCGTGATCAGAATACAACCACTTTTTGATAATTGGAAATAAGTTCTCACTGTTAATTGATAAATTACCTTTTTTCTCAGCCATAAATTTCTCTCCTTTACAATTGATTCTTAGTATAATGTGTATTGTAGTACGTGGATTTCTAATTGTCAATGAAAATTTAGCACTCATTTTATTAGAGTGCTAACAAAATAAGTGTTTACAATTTTAAAGGTGCTGTGTTATAATGCAGGCTATAGGTTTGTTATAGGATGAAAGGGGAGAAATGAAAGTATTCCAAATCCATGATTTAAAAGGCTTTATGAATGATTTGTTCTGTAAGGAGACTTTTGAGGGATTCTTACTTCAAGAGGCATCCATTACAACTTTTTGTAATTATAAGATCAATGGCCATCTTGTAAAGGAATATTACAAAGACGAAACGCTTTATGAAGATTATGTAAGCTGGAAGAAGATGAGACCTTATGTCTTTGACTTGATTAAGGGAAAGAAGATACCGGTTAGTTTTCAGATCATGCTTACCATGTCAAAAAAGTCCGTAAAGGTTTATGTAGATAAGTTGGTTCCAGACTTTGATTATAAGAAGGTGGATGCTATGTCTATGTTAATTCGATTTGGCGGTCAGGATGTAAAGGTAATTTCTTCCTGTACCATATCAGAATTTACCATGGATAAAACACTGGAAAGAAGTTTTGATCAGACGGTTTATCGCTTTTTACAAAAGCATTTTCAAGTCACCGAGATGGAATAGGAAAGGCAGGCGCGTATGAAGTTTAGAAAATTAGATGAACAGACGGTTCGTTGTATTGTAGATGAGAATGATATGACGAATTTTGGTGTAACCATTGAGGATATTATTAAACAAAGTCAGAATGCCCAGGATTTCTTTCATATGATTTTGGAGGAAGCTGTGGAACAAACTGATTTTGAGGCTAAGCAGGGAGAAATTTCCATGCAGATTATGAATCTTCCTCAAAAAAGACTGGCGATTATTCTTTCTTGCAATGGAGAAGAGGGCATGGAGAAAATCTTCCATCAGATGATTAAGGATAAAAGATTATTAAATGAAATGATTCCAAAGAAATCAGATGATAATCAGGAATTTCTAAAGGAATATGAATTTGAAGAGGAAGAAAATTCCAATGGAAGTCCCATTTCTTCCTGGGAGCAGGTAAGTAGTCAGCTGGCAATCGTAATCTTTCAGAATTTGAATACCTTTTTGGAGTTTAATAAGAAGAACAAGTTACCAGATAAGGTTGCTGGTAGGATTTTGAAGGATAACAGACAAAAGTCCTATTATGTAGTATTTGAAAATTCCGCTTCAAAGAATCAAGACATTTTTCAACAGTATATTTGGTCTGCCTTAGAGTTTGGTGAACTTGTAATAGACAATCCAATTAATCGTGCATTTATCAAAGAGAATTTTGAATTAATTGCTGATTCAGCGGTATTTCATGAATTATGTAAAAAATAAAAATAGTCATTGACAAGCGGTTTGAACCATGTTATATTTTTGATGTTGTGAAAACAAAGCAGAGTTATCTCTCACCCTGGCAAGCTTATTTGCCCAGGTGTTCATAGTTCGAAAAACAACGAAGGTCGTTTTTGTACATGACAGTGGGTAGATGATTCTATCCGCTTTTTTTATATCTATTTGAGGATGGAGGTGTACAGTTATTAACGACTTAATGATTAACGAACAGATCCGAGATAAGGAAGTTCGTCTCGTTGGAGAGAATGGAGAGCAGTTGGGTATTATGTCTGCTAAGGAAGCTTATTTCAAGGCAGTTGATTCAGGACTTGATCTTGTAAAGATTGCTCCTAAGGCTAAACCACCGGTTTGCAAGATTGTAGATTATAGTAAGTATAAGTACGATATGATGCGCCGTGAGAAGGAAGCTAAGAAAAAGCAGAAGAGTATCGAAGTGAAGGAAGTTCGTCTTTCACCAAACATTGATATTAATGATATCAATACAAAAGCGAATCAGGCAAGAAAGTTCTTATCTAAGGGTAATAAGTTAAAGGTTTCTCTTCGTTTTAGAGGAAGAGAGATGGCACATATTACCGGCGGTAGAGAAGTTTTGGATAACTTTGCAAAAATGCTTGAGGATATAGCCGTAATTGACAAGGCTCCTAAGATGGAAGGCCGTGTCATGACTATGTTCTTATCAGAGAAGAAGAATTAATTAAGGAGGATGTCTAACATGCCAAAGATGAAGACAAGCAGAGCAGCTGCTAAGCGTTTTAAAACAACAGGTTCAGGAAAATTAAAGAGAAGTAAGGCTTATAAGAGCCACATTCTTACTAAGAAGTCTACAAAGAGAAAGAGAAACTTAAGAAAGGCCGCTATGACCGATACAACAAATGTAAAGAACATGAAGAAAATCTTACCTTATCTGTAAGAAATACATTTGTTTTTGAGAGATTTTATTTATTCGATTAGGAGGAATATCAAATGGCAAGAATTAAAGGTGGATTAAATGCCAAGAAGAAGCATAATAGAACATTGAAACTCGCAAAGGGTTATAGAGGAGCTAGATCAAAGCAGTATCGTGTTGCTAAGCAGTCTGTAATGAGAGCGCTTACATCAGCATATGCTGGTAGAAAGCAGAAGAAGCGTCAGTTCAGACAGTTATGGATCGCTCGTATCAATGCTGCAGCAAGATTAAACGGACTTTCATACAGTAAGTTCATGTATGGTCTTAAGGTGGCTGGTATCGATGTAAATCGTAAGATGTTAGCTGAGTTAGCGGTTAATGATGCAGATGGTTTTGCAAAGTTAGCTGAAATTGCTAAGTCTAAGATTGCTTAATTTAAAAATATAGGAGTGTCAGGGCGAAAGCTCTGGCATTTTTTTAGGATGGGATTATGATGAAAATGAAAAAGAAATTATTATTCGTTACGGGGGTTTTTATTTTCAGCCTCTTTCTGTTAAATCATAGGATTTTTGAAAATGAAATTAAAAATGCATCTGCTATCACGATAAAGGAGGAAGCCCCGCTTGTTTTGCAAACTTCTGTTAATGACCAGGATAGCAAGTTCCGAAAGACTAGGGTTTTAAAATTAAAGGCCCTGTGCCAGGTTGAAGGAAAGGTGAAAATCCAATGGCAAAAAAAGGATCTTGCAGCTTTCTATGAGGTTTATCGATCCTATAAAAAAGATGGAAATTATAAAAAAATAGCTACTACTAATAAAAATTATTTAAAGGATAAAAAAGCTAAGAAAAGGAAATGGGTTTACTATAAAGTTAAGGCAATTTCGAAAGGGGAAGATAAGTATGAATCTAAGTTTTCTAAGATTTTATCTCTTTATGTGAAACCCAAGAATCCTAAGATTGTTGTGATGGGAGAATGTTATGTAGAGGGACTTGCTCTCCTTTCGTCTTCCTTTCCTAAAGGGACTGCTTTTGTAAGCAAAGTTGGGATTTCTTCCTGGGGCCTGATTTCAGATGCATCTTTTCTTTATCAAAATAAAAAAATTACGGCCGCAGAACGTGCTGCAAAATATAAGCCCGACAGAGTCTATCTTTTTGAAGGAATGAATGAAGCCTATGGAGCTGCGGTAGATAATACGACGGCTAATTTTGGTGAAGTGTTAAGAATCCTAAAGGCAGCAAACCCACAAGTGGAACTTGTAGTGGTAGCACTGCCACCATTTTCTCCAAATTCCTCCTTAAATGTTCCTAGCCTTTCCAAACGAAAGGAATATTATAAGGGGTATAAAGCTTTTTGCAAGAAAAATGATAATGCATATTATTGTGATATTACCGATGGCTTGGCAAATGCTAAGGGTTACTTATCCGGTAAATACGACGCAGGGGACGGATGTCATTGGAATTATAATGCCAATGTACTTGTGATTTCCAAGTTAAAAGAATGGAGTAAAGATAAACTTGCTTCCTGGTGAAAATCACTTGCATAAGAGGGAAAACCTATGGTATATTCAGTATCGGACGGTTTTAGAATCCTGTTTTCATAACTTCCACCTTCGCCAAAGATGAGAGTGGGAGGAATTTTTCCAGGTGAGTTAAATTTAAAAAAATGATAAAAAGTTGTTGACATATTTTCTAAACCGTGTATAATAAAGAGCGTTGACGTGAGTTGACGTTCACACAATTTAATATTGTGAGATGCGGAAGTGCTGGAACTGGCAGACAGGCTAGACTAAGGATCTAGTGTTAGCAATAACGTGTGGGTTCAAGTCCCATCTTCCGCATGAATGAAAGGCAGGTTAAATACCTGTCTTTTTTTTAAGGAAACTTGAACTCGGCTTGCCTGCGGCAAGAAAACCTCCATCGACTCTTGGGGAAATTAGTTGCCTTAAAGTAACGATTGTGATAAAATAAAAGCAACTTTTAGTGGCGAAAGATAAGCCTTAAAAGAAGTATAGATTATTAGGAGGATATTGTTGTGGGACCATTAATTTTTGTAGTTATTTTGGTGATACTATTAATTAGTATTATGAAAATTGTTCCGGAGTCACAGGGAATGGTAATTGAAACCTTGGGAAGGTATACCGGAACGTGGCAAAGAGGAATTCATTTTAAGATTCCTGTGATTCAGCAGATTCGTAAAAAAGTGTCATTTAAGGAGCAGGTGAATGATTTTCCACCTCAGCCAGTGATTACAAAGGATAATGTAACAATCAAGATTGATAGCGTTATTTATTATTCTATTTTTGATGCCAGACTATTTACTTATGGTGTTGAAAATCCAATTATTGCTCTTGAGAATTTAACTGCAACCACCTTACGTAATATCGTAGGTGAATTGGAACTTGATGATACCTTAACATCAAGAGATATTATTAATACTAAGATGAGAGAAATCTTAGATGATGCCACAGATCCATGGGGTATTAAGGTAAATCGTGTAGAGTTAAAAAATATTATTCCACCACGTGAAATTCAGGAAGCCATGGAGAAACAGATGAAGGCAGAACGTGAAAAGCGTGAAACCTTATTAGAGGCAGAAGCACACAAACAGGCCGTAGTTGCTAGAGCAGAAGGTGATAAGCAGGCAAAGATTCTTGCTGCAGAGGCTGAAAGAGATGCTCAGATTGCACTTGCTACCGGTCGTGCCGAATCCATTCGTTTGACCTATGATGCTGAGGCTAAGGGTCTGGAATTATTAAGAGAAGCAAGGACTGATGCAAATGTATTGGTTTTAAAGAAGTTAGAAACATTGAAGGAAGTTGCCGACGGACGAGCAACCAAGATTTTTATGCCAAACGATTTAACAGATATCGTTGGTGGTCTTGGTGTTGCAGGTGAGGCACTGGGGGTTGGAGATTATACAAAAATCGACATGAGTCCAAAAGAAAAGAAGGAAACAACGGTTGATGTATGTTGTGATGATGATCTTGATCCAAAAGACTTTACAAAAAAGGTCGTTGAATCTTCCAAGAAAATTGAGGGAGAGATTACGAATGCTCAGCCGGGCACAAAGAAGTCAATTGATGTAACAGAGACCAATTTATAAGAAATCATTTGCAGAGACTTTAATAAGGTTGCTTACAAACTAAAACGAATTTTACACATAAGGGAGGCAGATGGATGAGTCAGAAATTATTATTGGATCAAAGTATTAACTACGATGTGGTGTATGCATTTCACAAGTTTCATATCGTGGCATTCCGTAACCTTGCGACAATTGGTCGTGTTAAGGTAGTTCAGGAGGGGAAGGAATTCTTTTTAGATGATGGTTATTCTGACTGTGCAATTATTGGCAGTTATGATTCTGAAAAAGTAGCGAACTTCGAACTTTATAAGATTTTAAAGATTCGCGAAAATCCTTTGAATTATTTTAAATTTGCAGATGGTTCAGACGGATATAGTCAGGATGAACTTCCGGATTTATTGAAGCTAATCGAGGCAAAAGACGAGAAGCAGATTGAGATGAAAGAAGAAGCAGTAACTACTGAGGAAAAATCAGATCAGGAGGAAATTCCTGAGGAAGAAACTGACGCTCCAGCTCAAGAGAAAAAACCAGAGGAAGCACCTGCAAAGGATAATAAGGAAGAGAAGACTGCTAGGAAAGAGGAGGAGAATAAGAATCCTGCAAAGGCAGTTGCAGCTGGTGGAATCTTTGGTTTAGGTGGATTGTTTGCTGCAAAGAAAGAAGAAGAGGCCAAGAAGAAGGCGGAAGAAGCTAAGGCTAAGGCAGAGGCAGAAAAGAAGGCTGCTGAAGAGAAGGCTAAGGCAGAGGCAGAAAAGAAGGCTGCTGAAGAGAAGGCTAAGGCAGAGGCGGAAAAGAAGGCTGCTGAAGAGAAGGCTAAAGCAGAGGCGGAAGCAAGGAAGAAGGCAGAAGAGGTAGCTAAGGCTAAGGCAGAGGCGGAAGCAAGGAAGAAGGCAGAAGAGCTAGCTAAGGCTAAGGCAGAGGCGGAAGCTAAGAAGAAGGCGGAAGAAGAAGCTAAGGCTAAGGCAGAGGCGGAAGCTAAGAAGAAGGCGGAAGAAGAAGCTAAGAAGAAAGCCTTAGAGGAACTTGCTAAGAAGGCAGAAGTTGTTAAGAATAGTGTCAAGGAAGTTACAGATGCTAAGGTTGAAGCCCAGAAGGTTGTAGAACGGAATGCAGAAGCTGAGGCGAAAGCTAAGGCAAAGGCAGAGGCAGAAAAGAAGGCTGCTGAAGAGAAAGCTAAGGCGGAAGAAGAGGTTAGAAAAAAAGCGGAAGAAGAAGCTAAGAAGGCACTTATGTCTATGCCATTGAATGAATTCATTGATCAGAAGGTTAAGGAGAAAGAACCTAAGGAGAATGAGATTCTCTTTGTTGAGGTAGAGCGCGAAGATGCTAAGAAGGTAGATAATTCATATGAAGCTATCTTAACAGGAATTATGGATAAACATAGACTTCGTGTTTTATTCACCTATCAGAAAGATGAGAATGGCCTCTTAACCAGTTATGGTGTATTCAAGGGACTTTATGTAAAGCCTCGTGAAAGAGATGTTCTTGCTTCAGGTCTTACGAAATCTTGTAAGGCTGCATTTAAGAATATGCGAATCACCATCGAGGAGGATAAGGTTCCAGAATTTATTAACCTTCTCGAAGAAATTTATACGAAGAATGCAAGTAATAACTAAAATTAAAGGTAATTAATTTTGCAAGTATCAGCCCTGGGCTTTCGCTTAGGGCTGATATGTTGCGTTAAGAAAAGGAGTTAGAAATATGAGTCAGACAATCGTAGCTGTTGATGCAATGGGTGGAGATAATGCCCCTCTGGAAATTGTAAAGGGAGCTGTTGAGGCGGTACAGGAGAACGCAAATATCAAGGTTCTTTTATATGGAATTGAAGATCAGGTAAAGAAAGAACTTGCTAAGTACAAGTATAATGAAGCCCAGATTCAGGTGGTACATAAGCCTGAAGTGATTGCTACAGAGGAGCCACCGGTACAGGCAGTAAGAACCAAGAAGGAGTCTTCTATGGTAGGGTGCATGTATGCTGTAAAAAATGGTGAAGCAGATGGTCTGGTGACTGCAGGTAGCTCCGGAGCATGTTTGGTAGGTGGACAGATTATTGTAGGAAGAATCAAGGGAGTGGAAAGATCACCGTTTGCATCTTTGATTCCTACAGAAAAAGGATTTTCTTTACTTTTGGATTGTGGAGCCAATGTAGATGCCAGACCAAACCATATTGTTCAGTTTGCCCAGATGGGTTCTGTTTATATGGAAAATATTATGGGAGTAAAGAATCCTAGCGTTGGTTTGGTAAACATTGGAGCAGAGGAAGAAAAGGGAAATGCCTTGGTAAAAGAAACCATGCCGGTATTAAAGGAGGCTCCTAACATTAACTTTGTAGGTTCTTGTGAGGCCAGAGATATTCCAGCAGGATATTGTGACGTAGTGGTGGCTGAGGCCTTTGTTGGTAATGTTATTTTGAAAATGTATGAAGGAGTAGGCCTTACAGTCCGTAAGATCATTAAAAAGGGACTTATGAGTAATCTTCGTTCTAAGATTGGTGGCTTTTTGATCAAGCCAGCCTTAAAGGAAAGTATGAAAGCCTTTGATGCTGCCAAGTACGGAGGTGCTCCTATGTTAGGCCTTAAGGGACTTGTAGTTAAAACACATGGTAATGCTAAGGCAGAAGAAGTTAAGAATTCTATTTTCCAAGTAGTAAGTTTCAAGGAAATGGAAATCAATGATAAGATTAGGAGAGGATTATGTCTGGAAGAGAAGTAAAGAAGCAGACGGTGTTTACAAGTACTTCAATGTACGGAAGACTTCCTCAACTGGAAGAAAAAATTGGATATCATTTTAAGAACAAGGAGTATTTAATTCTTGCATTAACGCACAGATCTTATGCAAATGAGGAAAAAAGTCATAATGCCAGTCGAGTGAATAAGCACTTGATGCCTGGAGATCACAACGAGCGTTTGGAGTTTTTGGGAGATGCTGTCTTAGAGCTTTCTTCCTCTTACTTCCTTTTTAAAAAATATCCCAATATGTCGGAAGGGGATATGTCTAAGTTAAGAGCCAGTGTAGTTTGTGAGCCAATATTAGCAGAGATTTCAAAGGAAATGGGCTTGGTAGACTATATCTTTTTAGGGATAGGTGAGGACCGAGGAGGAGGAAGAAATCGTCCATCCATTATCTCCGATGCCTTGGAAGCTGTGATTGGAGCCATTTATTTAGATGGTGGCTTTGAATCGGCCAATGCATTTATATTAAAATTCATTTTAAATGATATTGAAAATAAACGTTTATTCTTGGATAGTAAGACGATTCTTCAGGAAATCGTCCAGTCAAAATATCATGGGAAAGAACTAAAGTATGTGGTTCTTTCTGAGTCTGGACCTGCTCATGATAAGTTTTACTGCATGGGTGCAACCATTGGAGGAAAATTATATGGAGAAGGTCGGTCTCACACAAAAAAGGATGCAGAACAAAAGGCTGCATATGAGACCATAAAAAAATTAAGGAAGTAGAACATGTATTTAAAAAGTTTGGAAGTACAGGGATTTAAGTCTTTTGCCAATAAGATGAGATTTGAATTCCATAATGGAATTACCGGAATCGTTGGTCCCAATGGTTCTGGAAAAAGTAATGTTGCAGATGCTGTACGTTGGGTACTTGGTGAGCAAAAAATCAAGCAACTGCGTGGGGCAAAGATGGAGGATGTTATTTTTTCCGGAACAGAAAATCGTAAACCTTTGGGATTTGCCTATGTGGCTATTACCTTAGACAATTCCGACCATGTATTGCCAGTGGATTTTGAAGAGGTAACAGTATCAAGACGTCTTTTCCGTTCAGGTGAAAGTGAATATATGATGAATGGAACGGCTTGTCGTTTACGAGATATTAATGAGCTTTTTTATGATACTGGTATTGGCAAGGATGGCTACTCAATGATTGGTCAGGGACAGATTGATAAAATTTTAAATGGTAAGCCAGATGAAAGAAGGGAACTCTTTGATGAGGCTGCAGGAATCGTTAAATTCAAGCGTAGAAAGAATGAAGCCCTTAAGAAATTAGAAGATGAAAATCAAAATTTGGTTCGAGTAGAAGATATCTTAGGGGAGCTTGAAAAGCAGGTAGGTCCTTTAAAAATCCAGTCAGAAAAGGCAAAAAATTATCTGGAATATAAAAATGCTCTTCGTAAGGCAGACATTGATTTATTTCAACTCCGTATGAAGGATTTATCAAAAAAACACGGGGAAGCGAATCAGGCACTTGAGATTGCCAGTGAAGATCTAGAAGAAACCAAGGAAGCATTTGAAGAGACCAAACAAAAATATGAGGAATTAGAGACTTATATTGAAAATCTAAATGCTAGGGTGAATGATCTTACCCGTCAGGCCGGTGAAAAGAAGGAAGAGATCCAAATCCACTATGGTCAGATTGAGCTTTTAAAAGAACAGATTCATTCGGTAAAAAACAATGATGAGTTTTATAATAAGCAGTTAGTAGACAGCAGGGAAAATCTGGAAAAGAAGGAAAAAGAACTCTCTCTTATGGAGGAAGAAAAGGAAAAGATTGCCAAAGAACTTTCTGATCAAATCCATTTAAGAGAAGATTCAGATTCTATATTAGCCTTCCAGAAACAGGAATTAGAAGAAAGAAGGTCAGAACTTGAGTCTGCTAAGCAGGAACTGATTAACAATGAGAATGAGACCTCTAAGGTTCATGCTCGCATGGAAGGGTATGACAGGATGCTCTCTTCCGTTAAAGAAAGAAATGAAGAAATTCTTGCCAAACTTGCTAAAAGCAAGGAGGATCAGAGTCTTCAGGCAAAGTTAATCGAAAGTTTAAAAAGTGACCTGCAAAAAAACGAAGAGGAAGTGGCAGATACCAAAGAGAAAAGCGAGCATCTAGTTGATGCTATTGTGGACTTACAAAAGGACTGTCAGGAAAAACGTCAGATTTTAGAGAAGAATCGTGGAGAGTATCATAGGGTATCCTCTCGTTTAGAATCTTTAAAAAATATTACCGAGCGATATGAGGGATATGGAAATTCCATTAAAAGAATCATGGAGCAGAAGGGACGCTTTAAGGGAATTATCGGTGTTGTAGCAGATATTATTAAGACGGAAGAAAAGTATGAAACCGCCATTGAAACAGCTTTGGGTGGTTCCATCCAGAATGTGGTAACAGATAATGAAGTAACCGCTAAAAATCTTATTGCCTTCTTAAAGGAAAATAAGGCGGGTCGTGCCACCTTCCTTCCCTTATCAGCTATGAATAACAAGACAGGTTTTACTAGGGAAGAAGCATTAAGAGAACCAGGAGTTATTGGATTGGCCAGTGAATTGGTAAGCATTAAGACAGAATATGAAGGGGTTGCCAAATTTTTACTTGGTAGAACCTTAGTCTTAGATACCATAGATCATGCCATTGCCATGGCAAGAAAGTATCGTTATAGCCTTCGCATGGTAACTTTAGATGGAGAACAGTTGAATCCAGGTGGTTCCATGTCGGGTGGTGCCTTTAAAAATTCCTCGAATTTACTTGGACGTCGAAGAGAAATCGAAGACCTTCAAAAGCAGGTGGATGATTTAGCAAAAGTGATTCAGGACAAGAAAACAGAACTTGCCAAGCAAGAATTGGATTTAGTAGGCTTAAAGGAAGAATCAGAAAAGGCTAGAGATGTTTTACAGCAACAGATTATTCTTTTAAACAACGCTAGGATGAAGGTGACTCAGGCCGATAAAAAACGTGAGGAATTAGAGAATTCCGTAATGGAAGTTTCCGTTCAGAAAGAAAAACTTGAGGATGAGCTTTCAGAAATCCAAGAGAATAATAAAAAATTAGGTCTTGATTTAAGTGATTTCGAAAAAATCCGCGAGGAATTAAAGGGAAGAATTGAACTTGCAAGCCAGGAGGTTAGCAACAAGGAAAATGAAATTTCTGAAATTGAAAATAAGGTTCACAATTCGGAATTAATCATTGGAGAAATCAAGAGTCGTAATGCCTTTAATGTTCAGAATATGGAACGAATCAAAGAGGAAATTGCCGACTTAAAGGAAGAGATTTTGCGGATTTCTCAAAATCAGGATGGATCTAAGGATGCAGTTTCTAATAAGGAAGCGGAGATTCTTTCTTTAAATCAGAAACTGGAAGTTTTAAAAAAAGAACAGGAATCCTTAGATGAGACCATTCGACTTGCTAAGGAAGAATATGAAGACCAGTCTTCTTCTCATAAAGATTTCTTCCGCAAGCGAGAGGAATTTTCTAACCGGATTTCGGAACTGGATAAGGAAATTTATCGTTTGAATTCAAGTATTGAAAAGTACGAGGATCAGGAAAATTCCATGGTAGAGTACCTTTGGACCGAATATGAGCTAACTGCTAGTGAGGCAGAGGCTGAAGGATCAAAGGAAGAAGAACTTTCTACTATGAAGACCACAGATCTTAATAAAGAGGTAAATAGTTTAAAAGGAAAAATCAAGGGGCTGGGTTCAGTGGATGTAAATTCGATTGAACAGTATAAGGAAGTTGGTGCAAGATATGAATTTATGTCTGCTCAGCACAAGGATTTAACCGAAGCCAAGGAAAACCTTATGGGAATTGTGGCAGAACTGGATAAGGGAATGCGAAAGCAATTCAATGAAAAGTTTGCGCAGATTCAAAGCGAATTTAATAAGGTTTTCCAAGAACTGTTTGGTGGTGGAAAGGGTGAGATCATCCTTGAAGAAGGGGATGTATTAGAGTCAGAAATTCGAATTGTTTCTCAACCACCTGGAAAGAAATTGAAAAATATGATGCAAATGTCTGGAGGAGAGAAGGCGCTTACTGCCATTTCCTTATTATTTGCCATTCAAAATCTAAAGCCATCTCCATTCTGTCTTTTAGATGAGATTGAGGCGGCCTTGGATGATTCGAATGTAACAAGATTTGCAGAATACCTTCATAAGCTGACAGAAAATACTCAGTTTATTGTGATTACCCATAGAAGAGGAACCATGAATGCTGCAGACCGTCTCTATGGTATTACCATGCAAGAGAAGGGTGTATCAACACTTGTTTCCGTTAATTTAATTGAGGACCAGCTGGGGGATGATCAGCCTAGTGAAGAGTAGGAGAAAGGATAATTTATGTCAGAAGAAAAGAAAAGAGGTTTTTTCTCCAGATTAGTTTCTGGTTTAACCAAAACCAGAGATAACATTGTAGCAGGAATTGACTCAATTTTTAGTGGATTCACTAAGATTGATGATGACTTTTATGATGAACTGGAAGAAATATTAATTACAGGAGACCTGGGAGTTAGAACAACGGAAGAGATTTTAGATAAGTTAAGAGATCAGGTTGCTGCAGAACACATCAAGGATCCGAAAGATTGCAAACAGCTTTTAATCGATACGATTATTGAACAGATGAATTTAGGCGAAAATGCCTATGATTATGAAAATCAGAAGTCTGTATTAATGGTAATTGGTGTGAATGGTGTAGGTAAGACAACATCTATTGGTAAACTTGCTGGACAATTTAAAGGTCAGGGAAAGAAAGTTCTTATGGCGGCTTGTGATACCTTCCGAGCTGCAGCTGCTGACCAGCTTAGAGAGTGGTCGAATCGTGCAGGAGTAGATATTGTTAGTGGTGCCGAGGGAGCCGATCCTGGATCGGTTCTTTTTGATGCGATTCAGTCTGCTAAGGCTAAGGATGCTGATATTCTTCTTTGTGATACAGCAGGTAGACTTCATAATAAGAAAAATCTTTTGGAAGAATTAAAGAAGATTGACAGAATTATTGAAAAAGAGTATAACGGAGTTTATAGAGAAAATCTGATCGTACTTGATGCGACTACTGGTCAGAATGCTTTGGTACAGGCAAAAACCTTTATGGAATGTACTAATATCACTGGTGTTATCTTAACAAAAATGGATGGAACTGCTAAGGGTGGAATTGCAGTAGCAATCCAATCTGAGTTAGGAATTCCTGTAAAATACATTGGTGTAGGTGAAAAGATGGAAGATCTTCAGAAGTTCGACTCGAAACAATTCGTAGAAGCGTTGTTCCAGAAGCCGGAGGAAGAGACGGAAGAATAAACAGGAGGACAAAGAGAAGATGTTAGAACTTAAGGATTTTGAAGAGGCAGCTGAAAAGGTAAAAGAGGTAACCCTACCTACTAATTTAATTTACAGTGATTTTTTTAGTAATAAATCTAGAAATCAGGTTTATCTCAAACCTGAGAATATGCAGAATACAGGAGCATATAAGGTAAGAGGTGCGTATTATCGAATTAGCACCATGTCTGAGGAAGAGCGTAAGAAGGGAATTATTACTGCTTCAGCAGGAAATCACGCACAGGGTGTGGCGCTTGCAGCAAAGAAATATGGAGTTCCTGCAGTAGTTGTAATGCCAAGTACCACTCCTTTAATGAAGGTAAATCGAACCAAAAATTATGGAGCAGAAGTAATTCTTCATGGAAATGTATATGATGAGGCGGCAGAGTATGCCATGACTCTTGCAAAGGAAAAGGGATATACCTTTGTACATCCTTTTGATGATCCGGGGGTAGCTACTGGTCAGGGTTCAATTGCCATGGAGATTATTAAGGAACTTCCAACTGTAGATTATATCCTGGTTCCAATTGGTGGTGGTGGATTAGCTACTGGTGTAAGTACCCTTGCTAAACTTTTAAATCCACATATTAAGGTGATTGGTGTGGAGCCTGCTGGTGCTGCCTGCTTTCGTGCATCAAGAGAAGAAGGAAAGGTAGTAACCCTTCCTTCTGCACAAACCATTGCTGATGGTACAGCTGTAAAGACTTGTGGAACAAATGTATTTCCATATATAATGAAAAATTTAGATGATGTAATTACCATTGAGGATGAAGAATTGATTGATTGTTTCCTTGATATGATAGAAAATCATAAGATGGTTGTGGAAAATTCAGGACTTCTTTCAGTGGCTGCTTTAAAACATTTAGATTGTAATGATAAGAAGGTAGTATGTATTTTAAGTGGTGGTAATATGGATATTATTACCATGGCATCTACCCTTCAGCATGGATTGATCCAGAGAGGTCGTGTATTTACAGTTTCTGTACTACTTCCAGATAAACCGGGAGAATTAGTAAAAGTTTCTTCTGTAGTAGCTCAGGAACAAGCGAATGTAATTAAAATTGAACACAATCAGTTTGTAAATATTAATCGTTATGCTGCGGTAGAGTTACGACTTACTTTAGAAACCTTTGGGGAAGAGCATAAACAGAAAATCGTAAAACGATTGGAAGAAGAAGGCTATCGTCCAAAGATTGTGAGAACAGTAATGTAAAAAGTGGAATAAAAATTGTACCGACCCCCAAATAACCATTGGAGGTCGGTAATTTTTTATCTTACATTTATTCTATTTTTTATGAATATTGTTTTGTTACGTATTTTTTTAATTTATTTCTTAAATTCTTTTTAAATAATTTGGCTCCATCTGCTGTCCAGTGAAGTCCATCCGGAGCAGCATAGGATGGATTTAAATTCCCTTTCGAATCAAGCATTCCCTCGGTTAAGTTATAGCATTTAATTCCTTTTTTTCTGGCAAGTGCTTTTAGCATTTTATTGAATTTTCTTACCTTGGAATTACTAAATCCTTCATGGGTGGAACAGTATTCTTCGGTAGCAGGTGCTACACAGACTAAAAATAATTTGGCCTTAGGAATTCTGTGGAACACATTATCAATAAATTTTTCATAATAGGAAATCGCTACATCATTATCTAGCCAGGCAATCTGGTTGGCTCCAAGCATAACATAGATATATTTTGGAGAGGTATTTTTAATCGCTTTAATGTAGCTGACGGTTTTATCTCCCCATGGAATAATTTTTTTTGTTGGATCAGAAGCATTAATGATATTTAATCCAATCTTACATACGAAATCACTTTTTGGAAAAACAGAATAATTAAAGACTGCTTGCATTAAGGAATCACCTGCAAAGGTAGCCTTGCTACCAAGCATGTTGTTTACTTTTTTCTTAATTGTTTCAGCAGAAGCAGCCTGCGCAGTTTTTGCTGAACTAAAAATGGAAAGGGTCAATAAAATCATGCAAAGTGTAAGAGTAAATATTTTTTTATATATCTTCATTGTCATAACCAACTTTCTAATAAAATTTAACAAAGAAAATATAACATGAACGTTTTTCTTTTTCAAGTTAAAAACAAAAACGTAATATTTGTAACGATTTCATTGCATATATGAAAAAAATATGATAAAATGCTTTCGTTTTTGGATTAAAAAAGGATTACTTATAAAAGCATGAATGAAATTTAGGAGGAATGATTATTATGTGGTTTATATTATCACTTGTTGCATTACTATTTTGGAGTGGTTCGGACTTTTTCTCCAAGGCAGGAACCGATAAGAAGGATCCATTCAGTCATTGGAAGATTGTATCAGCCGTTGGTTTTTTTATGGGTATTGATGCTAGCTATCAGTGGTTGATTCGTGGAGAGTCCTTTACTATGCAGGATATGTTGGTATACCTTCCGGTATCCTTCTTCTATATCTTAGCCATGATTTTAGGTTATATTGGATTGCGTTACGCATTCTTAACCTTAACTACACCAATTTGTAATTGTTCCGGAGCAGCAGGTATCATTTTTATGGTGGTATTTGGGGTTACCAGTTATGACTTAACAAAGAAAAATGACTTTTTGCAGGTGCTTGCAATAGTTTTGATGTTTTTGGGAATTATTCTTTTATCTGTCTTTGAAGATGAGGAAGAGAAGAAGGCTAAATTAATTGATAAGAGGAATTCATTTAAGAGTTTGATTGACAAGAAGTCAGCGATGATTGGAATTTTTCTTTCTATTATGTATTGTATGATCGATGGTATTGGAACCTTCCTTGATACAACCGTATTAGATGAAATGGGAACCGAGAGTCTTATGTATAAGGCTGTTTTCAAGATTTCACCATGGTATGCAGACAATGTAATTGCAGTAGAATATAATGAGGCCAGTGCGAACATTGCATATGAGTACACGTTCCTGATTCTTGGTATTATAGCAGCAATTTATGTTTTTGGAATCAAAAAGAATAAGTATGATAAAAAGTTTGATAGCTTCAAGTTATTTGGTGGTATTTGCGAGACTGTAGGACAGTTAGCTTATATTTATGCTTTAGGAACCGATGGAAAAGAAGCGGCTGCAGCTGCAATTATTTCCGGTTACTGTGTATTGTCTATTGTGTGGGCTAGAATTTTCTTAAAGGAAAAGGTAGCTTTAAAGCAGTATCTTTCAATTCTTATAATCATAGTTGGTATTGTGATTTTAGGATTTTTTGATGCTTAAATCTGAATCGCTAAATGCAAAGACCTGTCAAGAAAAAATACTTGACAGGTCTTTTTGCCTGTGTTAAAGTATCCGAAGAGTCAAGGAAAAATATTTGACGGTTAGACAAGGAGAAAATCATGAAAGCAGACAAGGTAACGGATTTATTTTTGAATACCATGTTATATGATTTTTACGGAGATTTACTAACTGCACATCAGCAGGAAGTATATGAGGCTGTTGTCTTTAATGACTGTTCACTTTCCGAGGCGGCAGAACAGTTTTCTGTTACCAGACAGGGGATTTCAGATTTGATCAAACGTTGCAATAAGCAATTAAGTGATTATGAGAAAAAACTTGGCCTGGTGAGAAAATATGAGAAGGCCAAGGAACAGTTGGACCAAATCCATCAAGTGGTACTTGACTATGAGGCAGAATATGGAAAAAACGTTAGGGTATCGAAAATTGATCAGCTAGTAGATGAGATTCGAGAGGATTTCTAGACAGAAGGGAGCAACTTATGGCATTTGAAAGCTTATCAGATAAACTTCAGAATGTTTTTAAGAACTTAAGAAGCAAGGGTAGACTTACCGAGGCTGATGTTAAAGCGGCCATGCGTGAAGTGAAGATGGCTCTCTTAGAGGCAGATGTTAGCTTTAAGGTGGTAAAACAGTTTGTGAATGCTGCTACCCAACGAGCGGTTGGTCAGGATGTTATGCAATCTTTGACCCCGGGTCAGATGGTAATTAAGATCGTAAACGAAGAACTCTGTAAGCTTATGGGTTCTGAAACCACAGAAATCCAGATAAAGGATCGAGGGCAGATTAGTGTCATCTTAATGGCCGGTCTTCAGGGTGCTGGAAAAACAACTACCACAGCAAAGATTGCCGGAAAGATGAAGGAAAAAGGATATAGTCCTTTGCTGGTTGCCTGTGATATTTATCGTCCCGCAGCCATTGAGCAGTTGCAAATCAATGGAAAAAAACAGGGAGTGGAAGTTTTTTCCATGGGTACCAACCATACCCCTGCAGATATTGCCAAGGCAGCTATTGCACATGCCAAGGATCAAAAGCAAAATCTGGTAATTTTAGATACTGCAGGACGTCTTCATGTAGATGAGGATATGATGCAGGAATTGGTAGCCGTGAAGGAAGCGGTTGAAGTAGACCAGACAATCCTTGTGGTAGATGCCATGACAGGACAGGATGCTGTTAATGTTGCTTCTAAATTTAATGAGGAGATTGGAATTGATGGAGTAATCCTTACTAAGTTGGATGGTGACACCAGAGGTGGTGCTGCTCTTTCTATTAAGGCTGTTACAGGTAAGCCAATTCTTTATGTAGGTATGGGAGAAAAACTTTCTGATTTAGAACAGTTTTATCCGGACCGTATGGCTTCAAGAATCCTTGGTATGGGAGATGTTCTTACTTTAATCGAGAAGGCCCAGGATTCCATTGATGAGGAAAAAGCGAAAGAATTAGAGAATAAACTAAAGAAGGCGGAATTTTCCTTTGATGATTATTTAGAGTATATGGGACAGATTAAAAATATGGGTGGAATTGCTTCAATCCTAAGTATGCTTCCTGGAATGGGAGCTAAGGTGACAGAGGATATGCTTCCGGATGAAAAACAATTAGCTAGAATCGAAGCTATTATTCATTCTATGACACCTAAGGAAAGAGCAAACCCAGATTTTTTAAATCCATCAAGAAAAAAACGAATTGCCCTTGGTGCAGGTATGGATATTGCAACGGTAAACCGATTTGTAAAACAATTCGAACAGGCACGAAAGATGATGAAGAGCATGCCTGGAATGTTTGGTGGTAAGAAAGGCCGTAGAGGCGGCATGAATAAGCTGTTTGGTGGCATGAAGATGCCATTTTAACATAAAGTATTATAATTATTTAAATTCTCAGGAGGAATTAAGAGATGGTAAAGATTAGACTTAAGAGACTTGGTCAGAAGAAGAGACCTTTTTACAGAGTGATTGTAGCCGATGAGAGATCACCTAGAGATGGTAGATTTATCGATGAGATCGGTACCTATGATCCAAACAAGGAGCCAAGTGAGATTAAGATCGATGCTGAGGCTGCAGCAAAGTGGTTGGCAAATGGTGCTCAGCCTACTGAAACTGTTGCTAAGTTATTCAAGAGTGCTGGTATTACAAAATAGTTAGCAAGATTGGAGTTGCTCATGAAGGAGTTAGTTGAAATTCTGGCAAAATCCCTGGTGGATCATCCGGAAGAGGTTGTTGTCACAGAAGAAAATACTGCAGACGGCATTGTTCTTCGTTTAGACGTTGCTCAGGATGATATGGGCCGTGTCATCGGTAAGCAGGGCAGAATTGCTAAAGCAATCCGTTCTCTTGTTAAAGCAGCTGCTTTAAAGGAAGAGAAAAAAGTAACTGTAGAAATTGGCCGTTAGGTTATTTTATGGAAAGCTATCTGTTTAGATACAGATAGCTTTCTTTCGTTGCAAGGTTTGAAATGAGGTATAAATGGAAGAGTTTTTAAGGGTGGGGGTTATTACCAAGCCCCATGGTGTGCATGGTGAAATTGTTGTTTTTCCTACAACGGAAGATCCTAAGAGATTTGAAGATCTTGAAACTATTTTTTTAAAAAGAAATAAAAGCCGGGAGATGGAAGTTTTAACCATCACCGGCGTGAAGTATTTTAAAAATACAGTCATTTTAAACACAAAAGAAATTAATGACATGGATGCGGCAGGTTTGCTTCGTCAATGTGAATTATATGTAGACCGCCAACACGCCATTCCTCTTGAGGAAGGAGAATATTTTATTGGAGATTTAATTGGTCTTCAGGTGGTGACCGATGAAGGGCAAGAACTCGGAGAATTAAAGGATATCCTAGAAACAGGAGCAAATCAGGTTTTTGAGGTAAAGGGAGAAGAAAAAGATATTTTAATTCCCGTCATTGATGATTGCTTCAAGGATGTAGATTTTGAAAAAGGAGAAATCTTGGTACACATCTTACCAGGGTTATTGGATTTATAAAATGGGATTTTATGTATTAACATTATTTCCGGAGATGGTAATGAATGGTCTTTCCACAAGTATTACCGGTCGTGCCATGAATAAGGGTTTGCTAAGTGTAGAGGCCATTAATATTCGGGATTTTTCTCATGACAAGCATCAATCGGTGGATGATTACCCGTATGGGGGAGGGGCTGGCATGGTTATGCAGGCAGCCCCTGTGGTGGAAAGTTATGAGTATATTTGTCAAAAAACAAAGAAGAAACCAAGGTGTATCTATTTAAGTCCCCAGGGAAAAACCTTTCACCAGCGCATGGCGGAAGAATTTTCTAAAGAAGAGGATCTTGTCTTTTTATGTGGTCACTATGAGGGGGTTGATGAAAGAGCGTTGGAAATGATTGTAACAGATGAGGTATCCATTGGAGATTATGTATTAACTGGTGGAGAACTTCCTGCCATGGTAATGATTGATGCGATTTCTAGACTTCTTCCGGGGGTATTAAATAATGAAGAATCTGCAGTAACGGAAAGTTTTGGTCTAGACGGTCTCTTAGAATATCCTCAATATTCAAGACCGGAAGACTTTCGTGGTAGGAAGGTTCCTGAGGTTTTAATGTCAGGCCATCATGCGAATATCGCTAAGTGGAGAAAAGAACAAGCTATTTTTAGAACAAAGGAAAAAAGGCCAGATCTCTATGAGAAATATTTGCTTAATAATAGGACAAAAACATGACAATAATCACAATTTAAAAAAAACTCTTCCATGATGAGTTTTACTTGGGTATAATAAGAGTAAATAAGAATGAGAAAGTATGTGTAACGGAGGATTAAGGACATGAATTATCCATTATTTGATGAAAATTTATATAATGAAATCATGAACGATCCTGCAAAGTGTGATTATCTAACGGGATTGGCGAATCGACGTGGCCTTTATGACTATTATGAGTTATTAAATAGAGAAACTGTCATTCATGCCATCTTTTGTGATATTGATAACTTTAAGAAGGTGAATGATATTTATGGACACAGTATGGGAGATAAACTCTTGGTTGCTGTTTCTAATATGATAAAAAAATATGCGGATGGTTTTACTTCACGTATTGGTGGAGATGAGTATGTTGTGCTTTTGGATGGTTCGATATCAGACAAATTTGTAGTTGAGATTGCCAAAAACTTAGTGGGGTCTGTTCAAAAAATCCAATTCAGAAAAGATATTTTATCTCTGATTTCTTTAAGTGTAGGAATTGTATACTATCAGCCTTGTGTACAGACCTTAGATGATATTTTAGCTAAGTGTGACGAGGCTATGTATCAGGCTAAGTATAATGGTAAGAATAACTTTTATATTTATGATCGAAGTAAGTCTGATTTGGAAATTAATCGGATTTATGAGCAGGAGATGCAAGCTGCCTTAGATAACAGAGAGTTTAAGGTATATCTACAGCCTAAGGTGAATATGATTTCTTCTCAGGTTGCTGGAGCGGAGGCGCTTTCAAGATGGTATCATCCTGGATCTGATTTGCGTTCTCCTGTTTCTTATATTCCACTCTTTGAAAAGAATGGATTCGTAACAAAATTGGATATGTATGTATTTGAAGAGGTTTGTCGTTTAAAGTCCACTTGGAAGGGGGAGGTATATGAACATGTTCCTATATCCATTAACATGTCAAGGCTTCACCTATACGATGATGATTTTCCGGAGCAATTAGCTAAGATTGCAGATTCCTATCATGTTCCTCATGATGAATTAGAAATTGAGGTTACTGAGAATGTATTTATTAAGGATCAGGATGAACTTGTTATGATGGTAAATCGCCTTCATGCAAAGAAATTTCTTGTTTCTATCGATGATTTTGGTTCAGGATTTTCTGCTTTAAATCTTTTAAAGGATCTGGAAGTAGATACCATTAAAATCGATAAGGAATTTCTTCAGATGTCCTCGGAGAATGCCAGAGGAAAACAGGTAATCAAGTCTGTTATTCGTATGTGTCGAGACTTGAAAATTCAGGTGGTAACCGAAGGAATCGAGAAGGAAGAAAGTGTTCAGTTTATTTCCAGATGTGGATGCTCCATTGCACAGGGATTCTATTTCTCCAAGCCACTTCCAGTGGAAGACTTTGAGTTGTTTGCCAAGGATCATATGAAAAATTCTTTGGAATGCCATCATTTTTCTTTGGATGGTGTCTTAACTTCTGATCATGAAGAGAAGGCAGATCCTTCTTCCTTTGAGGGAGAATTGGTTTATCATCAGGGAATTTACGCGGATACGAAAGCCTTATATTTCCCTGGGGGAGAACATGAGACAAACTGTTTGGAATTGCCGGCAGATTTAATTAAAAATGATAGCTATACCATTTCCATGTGGATTAAGCCGGAAAAGGTTTTCCCGTGGACCGCAGCTATTTATGTAAAGTTTGAAGACGGATTTGTAGCAATTGTTCCTATGTCTCAAAATGGGTGTTCGGATTTCCGTTTAAGGGATACTAGAGAGATTGATGGTTGGCATGATATTGAGGCTGTAAAACTTTTTGCTGGTAGTTGGTGGCATGTTTGTATGTCCTATAATTCGGAACGAGAAACTATGAGAGCCTTTATTAATGGTGAATTGGTGAATGTTATTTACAATGTGCCTACCATTCGTTATACCCAGAAAATCTTAGTGGGAAGTGATATTTTTCAGGATTCCTTCTGTGGTGAAATCTGTGAGATAATTATATATAACGAAGCTAAGGATAATGACTTTGTTTCAGAACTTCATCAACAATATAGGAGCAAGGAAGGATTTATCGCTTTACAGTTACCAATTTCCTAAAAAACTCCTTGATTTTTTTTACAGGCCATGGTACAATGACAGACGCTGTAAAAAAGAGATGTTCCTCTTTTGCATCAGGCATTAAGAACATCGAAAAAATAGGAGGTACAGACATGAATAGCATTATCAAAGAGATCGAAGATGCTCAGTTACGTAGTCTTGATGTAGACTTTAAGACAGGTGATACCATTAAGGTTTACGGAAAGATTAAGGAAGGAAACCGTGAAAGAGTTCAGGTTTTCGAAGGAACAGTTATTAAGATTCAGGGTGGAAGCAACCGTGCAACCTTTACTGTAAGAAAGTTTTCGAACGGTATTGGTGTAGAGAAGACTTGGCCATTACACTCACCATTAATCGAGAAGATTGAGGTAGTTCGTCTTGGTAAGGTTCGTAGATCTAAGCTCTACTACTTAAGAAGCAGAGTTGGTAAGGCTGCTAAGGTTAAGGAATTAGTAAAGTAATTCGAAAAAAGTATGGGACAGGTAACTTTTGGAGTCACAAAAGCTATCTGTCTTTTGCTTTATAAGGAGATAAGGATTCAGTTATGGGGTATTTTAATGCGATTCCAGATGAAAATATCTGGTTAGACCATGTTTTTAAATTTATTATAGATATTATATTGGTAGTTTTGTTTGCCTTGCTTTTGATTCATTTCTTTGGATATGATATTAAGGCAACCGGCAATTCCATGGAAGATACCATTAAGGATGGAAATGTACTTTTATTAGATCGTTTTGATTATCAGGTTTCGAATCCGAAACAGTATGATGTGATTGCATTTGATGAGGACCCAAATACCGAGGGGGTTCAATTAAATATTAAGCGAATTATTGCCGGACCGGATGATAGTATTATCATTAAAAATGGGGAAATTTATGTAAATGATAAAAAGTTAAAGATTACCGAGGGCAAGAATGCCATTGTAAATGCCGGATTTGCCAAGGATGAATTAACTTTAGGGCCGGATGAATATTTTGTGATTGGCGATAATTGGAATAATAGTGAAGACAGTCGTTTCCCTAATGTGGGAAATGTTAATAAAAGCCAGATTATTGGAAAGGTTTACTTAAGGGTAGCTCCATTTGCAAAGATTGGCTTGATCAGTTAGGAGGAAATAGATGAAGATTCAGTGGTATCCGGGGCATATGATGAAGGCAAAACGTCAGATGCTTGAGGATTTAAAGTTAATTGATTTGGTGATTGAATTGTTAGATGCCAGAGCAGTTATGAGTAGTAGAAATCCTGAAATTGATCAATTTGCGAATGGAAAGGCCAGATTGGTTCTTTTAAATAAGGCTGACCTTGCAGATGATCGGGTTAGTGCTAAGTGGGTGGAATATTTTAAGGCAAAGAACATTCCGGTTGTTCTTTTAAATTCCAAAGATAAATCCAGTAAAAAAAGAATTGAAACAGAAGTTATGGAGGCCTGTAAGGAAAAGATTGAAAGAAACAAACGTCGCGGTATTTTAAACCGTCCGGTACGGGCAATGGTTGTAGGAATTCCCAATGTAGGAAAATCCACCTTTATCAATATGTATGCTGGAAAAGCAGCCGCTAAAACCGGAAATAAACCTGGCGTAACTAAGGGAAAACAGTGGATTCGAATGGGGAAAATGTTAGAACTCCTTGACACACCTGGAATCTTATGGCCTAAGTTTGACGATGAAATGGTGGGAGAGCATTTAGCTTTTATTGGATCGATTAATGATGAAATTATTAGTATTGCCGATTTGGCTTTAGCCTTTTTAACGGATATAAAAGAAAGATACAGAAATCTTTTGGAAAGTCGCTATGGGGTAAGTCTAGAAGAAGATAATACCAAAGAAGATGCAGTGAAAGATTTGTATAAAATTGCGAAAGCAAGAAATTGCTTAAAGAGTAAGGATAATTATGATTATGAGAAATCGGCCAGGATTATTTTTGATGATTTTAGAAACGATCGTTTGGGAAAAATCAGTTTAGAGGAGCCGACGTTAGAGAAAGAAGGGGAAGGACTTGGAGAAGAATAAACAGATAAAAGAATTTGCAAAAAGTTTTCTTGAGATATTTGTTATTATTGCATTTGTGGTTTTGATTCATACCTTTGTAATGGAACCCGTAAAGGTATCTGGTAATTCCATGTACCCAACCCTTCATGACAAAGATTTAATTTTAATAGAAAAAATCACTACCAGTCAAAAGAAATTAAAGCGCTTTGATATGATTGTGTTTGAAAATAAGGATGATTCAGAAGTTCATTATGTAAAGCGAGTGATTGGTCTTCCGGGAGAGAAAGTTCAAATCCAAGACGGAGAAATTTTTGTGAATGATCAAAAGATTGAGGATTACTATGGCTATGAAGATGTATTAATCAATCCTGGAATGGCCTATGATCCTGTGACCTTGGGACCAAATCAGTATTTTGTTTTAGGAGATAATCGTAATCATTCCTCTGATAGTAGGTTTGCCGAAATTGGTTTGGTGGACCAGTCACAAATTAATGGAAAATTATTCTTTCGACTTGCTCCTTTTGGAGATTTTGGAAGTTTGAAGAATCAATAGGTGATAGTTTGAAGAAAAAAGAAGTAAAAATAGAAAAGAAATCTAAGAAGAAAAAAAGGAAACAAAAAGAGTTCGAAGAGGATTTAGAATTAGCCGGAGATGGACATGAAGTATGGTACATTTTTCGATTCTTTCTTATTCTTGGTATGATTTTTTTTGGTCTATACCTGGCAAATGGTTATTTATTTTGTATCAAGACCTGTAAGGATAATGGGGTAAAAGCCTCTATTGCGAAAGGAAGCATTTTCATTGTAGATGAAATCAGTGACCATGTAAAAGACTATGAACGATTTGAGTTGGTTGCCTTAAAGGATCAGGATGGAAAGGCTATGGTTCGAAGAATCCTTGGGCTGCCTGGTGAAAAAGTTTTTATTGGTGGGGATGGAACCATTTATATAGATGGCAAGCCTTTGGAATATCCTTATTTGTATCAGCCTATAAAGGATCCGGGATATCTTCAAACTGCTGTAACCCTGCCAGAGAATTACTATCTGGTTTTGGCGGATGATCCGGAAGGTTATGAGGATTCTAGGAGTCTTAACAAGGAAGGCACGGCCAGTCTAGGGATGGTTTATGATACAGAAATTTATGGAAGAGCTTGGTTTAAAATTTTTCCTTTTGGAGACTTTGGATTGATTAAAATTGATTAAAGGAGATACTATGGCACTTAAGATTGGGGAAATCAAAGAGAGATTGGCACAAACGCCTGTGGAGGAAAGACAAGCTTTTATTAGGGAATTCTCTCAGGATGAACGAACGGGTGTGAAAAAAATAGTGGATCAGGCAAAAAAAAGCCTTGAAAAGCTGGAAACGGAAAAAGTGAGAAGTAGTAAGCTTTTAAGCTTTGAAAGAAAGTATTATCCGGATTATGAATTCATTGGCGGAATTGATGAGGTGGGAAGAGGACCTTTTGCCGGCCCGGTGGTTACCGCCTGTGTCATCCTTCCTAAGGAATCACCCTTACTTTATATTAATGATTCTAAAAAACTTTCGGAAGGAGTGAGGGAAGAATTATATGATCAGATTTTAAAGGAAGCCATTAGTGTTGGCTTTGGAATAAAGGAACCAGAGGTAATTGATTCGGTAAATATCTTGCAGGCTACTTATCTTGCCATGCAGGAAGCTGTCGCTTCTATGGATCCTAAGCCGGATCTTTTGTTGGTAGATGCAGTGACTATTCCAAATATTTCCATGAAGCAGGTACCGATTATCCATGGAGATGCCTTAAGCAAGACCATCGGGGCAGCATCTATTTTAGCTAAGGTAAAAAGAGATCATATGATGGCGGCTTATGACGAAGTCTATCCTGGCTATGGATTTGCTAAGAATAAAGGCTATGGAACAGCAGAACATATTGCTGCATTAAAAAAGCATGGACCCTGCCCAATTCATAGAAGATCTTTTATTCATGATTATATTTAACTGATTGGGAGTTGTACTCCAAGTAAGTTAAGGCGTTCTGTGAGGATGTGTATGGATTTAGATAGGGAGAAGGTATGAAAAATAATAGAAAAGTAGGGGATTACTATGAAGGAGTGGCCTGTGATTATTTGAAAAATCAAGGCTATGAAATCTTAGAGCGAAATTATCGTTGTAGGTTTGGAGAAATCGATATTATAGCAAGAGAAGGGGACTTTCTTTCCTTTGTGGAAGTAAAATATCGTAAGGGAAAAGGAAATGGTGATCCAGGGGAAGCTATTTCTTTAAAAAAACAAAGAACCATTCACCAGGTGGCCAATTACTATTACATGAAACATGGTCTTTCTCTTGATCAGGCAGCTCGTTTTGATGCGGTTCTGATTCTTGGTGAAAGGGAGGAGATTCGCTTGATTCGTAATGCATTTTAGAAGGTGATACTATGGAAATGACAAAGATTTTTATAAAAAAGAATAGTTCCCATACCACAAGGATTGTTTATAACAAGGGGGTTACTTATTTGGAGTTTCCTGCCCTTTCAGATTTCGATTTTTTAGTTCATGGGTTTTCCACTAGATTAGGAGGGGTGTCCAAAGGGGATCTAAAGGCTATGAATTTATCATTTTCCAGAGGGGATGATCCTAAGAATGTAATGGAAAATTATGTTCGAATTGCCGATGCCATTGGATTTCCTGTGGAAAACATTGTAACGGTAAAACAGGAACATACCAACCTGGTGGAACGGGTGGGGAAAAAGCAGATGGGACGAGGAATCATTCAGGTTCCTTCTGAGCAGGGATGTGATGGAATGGTTACCAATGAACCAGGAGTTATACTTGCCACTTCTCATGCAGACTGTGTTCCGATTTACTTTGTTGACCCGAAAAAGAAGGCGATTGGGCTTTGCCATTCCGGTTGGAAGGGAACGGTTCATCTGATTGGAAAAGAGACTCTTAATAAGATGAAAGAGGAGTTTCAGTCGGAGATGAAGGATATCATTGCCTGTATCGGACCATCCATTTGTAAGGACTGTTATGAGGTTTCTGAGGATGTGGCGGTTCAGTTTAAGTATAATTTTCCTGTTTTCTATCATAAGGAAATCTTGAAAGAAAAGGTTGACGGAAAATATCAGTTGGACCTGTGGCGAGCGAATGAGATTATCCTGTTAGAATCTGGCATTCTTCCGGAAAATATCCATACAACAGATATTTGTACCTGTTGCAACAATCAGGTACTATTTTCTCATAGAGGAAATCAAGGAAAACGTGGTAACATGATGGCATTTCTGGGACTGATTCCCCAGATCCAGTCCATAAATTAAAGGAGTTATTATATGAAACAGATCGTAAAATCAGTAGAGGAGGGTTCCATTGCCTGGGAGATGGAAATCGAACCGGGAGATGCCCTTCTTGCTATTAATGACAAAGAAATTCAGGATGTCTTTGATTATCGTTATCTGGTTCATGATGAATATCTTGTTCTTCTTGTGGAAAAAAACAATGGAGAAGAATGGGAACTGGAAATCGAAAAAGATTACGACGAAGATTTAGGATTGGATTTTGGAGAGGGAATCATGAGTGAGTACCGGTCCTGTGCCAATGCTTGTATCTTTTGTTTTATTGATCAGATGCCACCTGGCATGAGGGAAACTCTTTACTTCAAAGATGACGATTCAAGGCTTTCCTTCCTTCAGGGAAATTATATAACCCTAACCAATATGAGTGATGAGGATGTGGACCGAATCATTCGACTTCATTTGGCACCGATTAATATTTCGGTTCAGTCTATGAATCCTAAGATTCGTGTGAAGATGCTTCATCATAGACAGGCAGGGGAAAAATTGAAGTACCTAAAGACCTTTGCAGAGCATGGAATCGAGATGAATGGGCAAGTGGTATTGTGTAAGGGAGTAAATGATGGCAATGAACTTTGCTATACCATAGAAGAACTCTTAAAACTGGCTCCCGCCATGCAGTCCTGTTCCGTAGTTCCCTCGGGATTAACAAAATATCGAGAGAAACTATTTCCTTTAAAACCATTTACAAAGGAGGATGCCTGTGAGGTCATTGATGTGATTGAAGGTTATCAGAAAGAAGCCATGGAAAAATTTGGAAGTCATTTTATTCATGCCAGTGACGAATGGTACGTATTGGCGGAACGGGAACTGCCGGATGCAGATAATTATGATGGCTATATTCAATTGGAAAATGGTGTGGGCATGATGCGTCTTTTACATGATGAGGTAATGGAAGAACTTGCTAAGCGTCAGGGAGATGACAGAAAAATCACTTGTTCCATGGCTACGGGAGTCCTTGCCTATCCTTTGATTTGCAAGCTTTGCAGAGCTGTAGAAGAAAAGTATCCTAAGGTAAAGGTTCATGTCTATGAGATTCAAAATGACTTCTTTGGCAGGACCATTACGGTTTCTGGTTTAATTACCGGGGGAGACCTGATGAAACAATTAAAGGGTCAGGAATTGGGAGACCGTCTCTTGCTTCCAACGAATATGCTACGTTCAAGAACCTCAGTATTTTTGGATGATGTTACGGTAGACCAAGTGGAAACATCTTTACAAACTACCGTAAATATTGTAGAATCAAGCGGAGATAAATTTGTCCGTTCCATCTTGGATGAATTAGAGGAAGTACAAGAAGCAGAGCCAATGCCATCAGAAAATGTGATCATTGATTCTGATTATAAGAAAGTTTATAAGAGGTTAAAAGATGAGTAAACCTATTGTTGCAGTAGTTGGACGCCCTAATGTAGGAAAATCCACCTTGTTTAATGCACTTGCGGGTGAAAAGATTTCAATCGTTGAAGATACACCAGGTGTAACCAGAGACCGAATCTATGCAGATTGTAGCTGGTTGAATTATAACTTTACCTTGGTAGATACCGGAGGTATTGAGCCGGATTCTGGAGACATTATCTTATCTCAAATGAGAGAGCAGGCACAAATTGCCATTGACACAGCAGATGTGATTCTTTTTATTACAGATGTACGTCAAGGACTTCAGGATGCGGACGGTAAGGTGTGTGATATGCTTCGTAGAAGCAAAAAGCCGGTCTTACTTCTGGTGAATAAGGTTGACAATTTTAATAAGATGATGCCAGATGTGTATGAGTTTTATAATTTGGGAATCGGAGATCCAATTCCAATCTCTGCCGCTTCTAGATTGGGAATTGGAGATATGTTAGAAAAACTTGTGGATGCATTTCCACATAAGGAAGACACTGAGGAAGAGGATGAAAGACCGAAGGTTGCTATTATTGGTAAGCCTAATGTTGGTAAGTCTTCTATTATTAATAAACTTTGTGGAAAGGACCGGGTGATTGTTTCAAACATTGCCGGTACTACCCGTGATGCGATTGATACTCCGGTTCGTTTTCATGGACAGGAATATGTATTTATTGACACGGCTGGAATTCGCAGGAAGTCCAAAATCAAAGAAAATATTGAACGATATTCCATTATCCGTACCGTTGCTGCCGTAGAGCGTTGTGACGTGGTGGTAATGGTGATTGATGCCACAGAGGGAATCACAGATCAGGATACCAAGATTGCCGGTATTGCTCATGAGAATGGAAAGGGCGTTATTATTGCAGTAAATAAATGGGATGCCATTGAAAAGAATGACAAGACCATGAAGCAGTTTACGGAAAAGGTTAGAAACCTTTTGGCCTATATGCCTTATGCGGAAATTATTTATATTTCAGCAGTTACCGGACAACGTTTAGATAAACTGTTTGATCTGATCGATCAGGTAATGCAGTTCCACTCTATGCGTGTTCAGACCGGTGTTTTAAATGAAATCTTAACGGAAGCGGTTGCTCTTCAGCAGCCGCCTACAGATAAGGGAAAACGGTTAAAGATTTATTATATTACCCAGGTGGCGGTAAAACCACCAACCTTTGTGATTTTTGTAAATGACAAGCAGCTGATGCATTTTTCTTATACCAGATACTTGGAAAATAGGATTCGTCAGGCCTTTGGATTTACAGGCACTCCGCTTCGCTTTATTATTCGTGAAAGAAGTGAAAAGGATGCATAAAATTCAATTTAGGGAGTGATTGAAATGGAACTAGCGATTCGGGCAATTTGTATTGCCATTGGTTATGTCTTTGGACTTTTTCAAACAAGTTATTTGCTTGGAAAATTAAAACATGAAGATATTAGAGATTTTGGAAGTGGAAATGCAGGAACTACCAATGCTATGCGTGTGCTTGGTAAAAAGGCAGGCATCCTGACCTTCCTTGGGGATTGTATAAAAGCAGTTCTCTGTTTGTTATTGGTTAAGCTTTTACTGATACCATATTTTCCGGATTTAAAATTAATCCTTGAACTATATGCAGGGTTTGGTGTGGTATTAGGTCATAATTATCCATTTTATATGGGATTTAAGGGTGGTAAAGGAATTGCAGCCACAGGTGGCGTGATCATAGGTCTCGCAGATCCAAAATTATTTGCAGTTTCCTTTGTGATATTTTTTGGTGTAACGTTAATTAGCAAGTATGTGTCCTTAGGATCCTTATGCATGATTGCTGGATTTTTTATTCAAATCGTGGTTTACGGCCAATTGGGAATCCTATCCGGAGTAGACACAAAAGGAGTGACTAACGCACACCTGATAGAAGCATATGCCATTGCCTTTGTAATTGCGGCATTTGCATTTGTTAGGCACAGGGGAAATATTATGCGATTATTAAATGGAACCGAGAGAAGGATCGGTCAGAAGAAAAAGGAGGAAGAAAAGTAATGGCAAAGGTTACCGTATTAGGTGGAGGCGGATGGAGTATCGCCTTGGCAGTTGTATTAAATGATAATGGAAATGATGTAACCATCTGGTCAGCATTAGACCGTGAGGTGAATGATTTAAAAGAAACCAGAGAAAATAAGAAGAGTCTCCCGGGAATCAAGATTGACGAAAAGATTCAGGTAACTGGTGATTTAAATCTTGCAGTTAAGGAAAACAACCCGGACTTAATCGTGATGGGTGTGGCATCTTCTTTTGTACGTCAGACAGCTGCTCGTCTTAAGGGACTCACAAAGCCAGGCCAGGTGATCATGAACGTAGCAAAGGGGATTGAAGAGGCAACTCTTGATACCATGACAGATATGATTGAGGAAGAAGTTCCAGATGCTATTACAGCAGTTCTTTCAGGGCCAAGTCACGCAGAGGAAGTAGCAAAACATGTCCCTACTTCTGTTGTAGTAGGATGTAAGGACCAGGAGATTGCTAAGAAGATTCAAGCAATCTTTGCCAACGATGTATTCCGTGTATATACCTCAGATGATATGCTTGGAATCCAGGTAGGTGCAGCTTTAAAGAATGTAATCGCTCTTGCAGCCGGTTGTGCCGATGGGATTGATTGTGGAGATAACACAAAAGCTGCTTTAATTACCAGAGGTATGGCTGAAATCGCTGAACTTGGTGTTGCTATGGGTGGTAATATGTTAACCTTCTCAGGACTTTCAGGAATGGGTGACTTAATTGTAACCTGTGCTTCCATGCACTCTAGAAACCGTCGTGCAGGTATCCTTATGGGTCAGGGAAAGACTATGAAGGAAGCTATGGATGAGGTTGAGATGGTAGTAGAAGGTGTTTATTCTGCAAAGGCAGCCTATAAATTAGCTCAAAAATACCAGGTTTCTATGCCAATTGTAGAAGAAGTAAACAATGTATTATTTGCAGATAAGCCTGTAAAGGATGCATTAAATGATCTTATGAATCGTGATTTAAAAGCAGAGATTAAAAGGGGTCTTTGGGAGAAATAGTAAGATATTAGGGGATATAAGATGAATAAAGAGGAAGAAGTAAGCTTAAAAACAAGGGCAAAACAGACTGTAAGGAAAACCGGTTCACGGGGAAAGTATGGCCTTTTTCGCCTATTGTTTAGCCGCTTCTTCCTTTTTATATTCCTATTATTGGCCCAATTTTCTCTGTTCTTTATTATATTTGTTAAACTTTATAGCAATAAAAATGCTTCTTTAATTTACTTTGCAGCCACTTTTGCGGCGGTAATCGTTATGGTCAATGTAATTAACTCGGATCAAAATCCTTCATTTACCTTGGTTTGGGTTATCCCCATCCTGATTTTCCCTGTATTTGGATTAGTCATGTTTGTGTATATCAAGACACAATTAGGTGGAAAGCGGGTTGAAAAGTGGCATCATCGAGCGGAAGAGAATTCCTCGAATATTCTAAAACAAGAGGAGCGAATCAAAAAGGAATTGTGGGAGTTTTCCCCACAGGTTTCTCTATTATCAAAATATGTATATGACTTTGCGCATTATCCAATCTATCGAAACACCCAGTGTGAATATTTCGATAGTGGAGAAGCAGTTTTTCCATGTATGCTAGAAGAATTAGAAAAGGCAGAAAAGTACATTTACCTGGAATTCTTCATTGTGCAAAATGGTGTTATGTGGGGAAGTATTTTAGAAATCCTAAAAAAGAAGGCTGCCATGGGAGTAGATGTACGATTAATCTACGATGGAACCAATGCTCTTTTAAAGTTGCCTTTGGGGTATAAGGAGAAACTGGAGTCTTATGGTATTAAGACCCGGATCTTTTTACCAATGGTTCCTCTTTTTACTACCTATCAAAATAATAGAGACCACAGAAAAATCCTGGTGGTGGATGGTAAGGTTGGTTTTACCGGTGGTATAAATCTGGCAGACGAATATATTAATGCCATTGAAATCCATGGATATTGGAAGGATTCAGCTATCCTTTTACGGGGAGATGCAGTTAAATCCCTGACGGTAATGTTCCTTCAAATGTGGGATACCATTAATCATGAAAAAACAAATTATACACCTTATCGTTTCGATCAAAGAGTAAGCATCAAGGAAGCCTCCGGTTTTGTTATGCCTTATGCCGATTGTCCTTTGGATGAGGAACGAATTGGGGAAAATATTTATATGACGATTCTAGATCATGCTAGAAATTATGTTCATATTATGACCCCATACTTAATCATTGATGAAGCTATGGTTCGTAACCTTTGTTTTACAGCAAAAAAAGGCGTTGAGGTTTCTATTCTGATGCCTCATGTTCCAGACAAGAAGTATGCCTTTTATGTGGCAAAAACCTATTACAAGACCCTATTAAGATCGGGAGTAAAAATCTACGAGTACAAGCCGGGCTTTGTTCACTCAAAAATCTTTGTAGCAGATGATAACAAGGCGACGGTGGGGTCTGTTAATTTGGATTATCGAAGCCTATATCTGCATTTTGAATGTGGAGTTTATCTGTATCGTTGTGATTGTATTCCTTCCATTGAGGCGGATTTCCAGAAAGCTATAAAGGAGAGTATTCAAGTAACCGAAGAAAGCCTAAAGGAATTAGATTTTTTTGAGCGTTTCTTTGGAAAGCTGTTACGAATGCTTGCACCACTTTTGTAAGGAGGTTCCATGAAATATTATATAATCGGTGCTCTTGTAGTAGTAGTGTTTTTTATTGTACAGTCCATTCGCTACCGCAAGGAAAATGAAAAGAAGATGAAAAAAATAGTAGAAGAGTCCTGGGGATCCATGGGAGAGGCTGTTTTTTCTGCAGATGAATATGAGGCAGTCAAAGGATTTTTTAAGGAAACTACTTTAAAAGAGGATGAGTATGAAGTAGATTCTATTACCGCGAATGATATTGATTTAGAAAGACTCTATAAGAGAATCAACCATAATTTTTCTTCCGTGGGAGATGAGGTTTTATATAAAATTCTTCTTCGTCCTAGTTTTCGTAAAGAATTATTGGAGAAAAGAGAGCAGATTATTTCTTATTTTCAAGGTCATAAAGAGATGGCCTTTGAAGTTCAAAAAGAATATATGAAGCTAGGTCGAGTAAAAAGAGTATCTTTTTATAAGTATATCACGGCCTTAAAGAATCTTTCGGTATCTGGAAATGGAAAAAATTATCTTTGTATCATCCTACTCTTTCTAATGATTGGCTCTTTTTTTATAAGTTCAGCCTTGGGAGCGATTCTTTTAGTACTTGTGCTTGGTTATAATATTACAAGCTACTACAGTCAAAAGGGAACTCTAGATAATTATCTGATTTGTATTGCTTATCTGGTGGGGCTTTGCCAGGCGGGAGATAAGATTGCAAAACTTAATATTCCGGTATTGGAAGAAGAGAAAAAAAGTATCCTAGATGCTACGAACCAGCTTTCTAAAATCACCAGTAAGATTGGTTATTTAGGTTCCGGAGCCGGTGGGGGAAGTTTAGGTGATATGGTCTTTGATTATATTCGAATGATGACCCATATTGATTTGATTATTTTCAATAATATTCTGAAAGAGATTCCTAAGTATTTACCTGTGATCGAAGAACTATATGACTGTTTGGGGAATATTGAGGCCTTAATTTCCGTGGCATCCTTCAGGGAAAGTCTTCCTTATTACGGGGTTCCTGAATTTAAGAAAACGGATGATTACTTAGTAGAGGAACTTTATCATCCTTTAGTGGAATCACCGGTGGCAAACTCATTAAAAGAAAAGCGTTCGGTTCTATTAACCGGCTCCAATGCTTCAGGAAAGTCCACCTTCTTAAAGAGTGTCGCACTAAACGCAATTTTTGCCCAAAGCATTCATACTGTAATGGCAAAGACCTATGTGACTGACATGTATGAAGTGTATTCCTCTATGGCCCTTCATGATAACTTAGAGGGAGAGGAGTCTTACTTTATTGTAGAGATTCGTTCCCTAAAAAGAATCATTGACAAGGAAAAATCAAAACATAAGATTATGGGCTTTGTAGACGAGGTCTTAAGGGGAACCAATACGGTGGAACGAATCGCTGCTTCCTCTTGTATTCTTGAGAATATGGCAAAGGAGAATCTTAAGATTTTTGCTGCTACCCATGATATTGAGTTAACCGATTTATTAAAGGAAGATTACAGTAATTATCATTTTGAAGAAGAAGTAAAAGATCAGGATGTTTTATTTGATTACCATTTAAAAAGCGGAAAAGCCATGACAAGAAATGCCATTGCTTTATTAAATATTACCGGTTACGATAAGGACCTGGTAAATAAGGCTAAGAAAAAGGCAGAAGAATTTATGGTGACTGGCACTTGGTCCTAAAGTCACAACTTGATAATTGTTTTGTCTTGTGGTAGACTTATCAAATTAGAACAAAAATTATTTTTATGAGCGAGGAAGAAACATGAAGAAATATGGATTAAACGAATTAAGAAAAATGTATCTTGAATTCTTTGAAAGCAAGGATCATCTAGCTATGAAGAGTTTTTCTCTTGTACCTAAGAATGATAATTCTTTACTTTTAATTAACGCAGGTATGGCTCCATTAAAGCCTTATTTTACAGGACAGGAGATTCCACCAAAGACAAGAGTAACTACTTGTCAGAAGTGTATTCGTACCGGAGATATTGAGAATGTAGGTAAAACAGCTAGACATGGTACCTTCTTTGAAATGTTAGGAAACTTCTCATTTGGTGATTATTTTAAAACAGAAGCTATTCACTGGAGCTGGGAGTTTTTAACAGAAGTTGTAGGATTAGATCCAGATCGTTTATATCCTTCTGTATATTTAGAAGATGATGAAGCTTTTGATATTTGGAATAAGGAAATCGGAATCTCTAAGGACCGTATTTACCGTTTTGGTAAGGAAGATAATTTCTGGGAGCATGGTGCAGGACCTTGCGGACCTTGTTCTGAGATTTATTATGACCGTGGCGAAAAGTATGGTTGTGGAAAGGAAGACTGCCATGTAGGTTGTGATTGTGACCGTTACATGGAAGTTTGGAACAATGTATTTACCCAGTTTAACAATGATGGCAAGGGTAATTATGAATTATTAGAGAAAAAGAATATTGATACCGGTATGGGTCTTGAGCGATTGGCAGTCGTAGTTCAGGATGTGGATTCCATTTTTGATGTGGATACCATTCGTGCTTTAAGAGACAAGGTTTGTCAGTTTGCTAAGGTAGAGTATAAGAGTGATGAGAACAAGGATGTTTCCATTCGTTTGATTACCGATCATATTCGTTCAGCAACCTTTATGATTTCCGATGGTATTTTACCATCTAACGAAGGTCGTGGATATGTTCTTCGTCGTTTGATCCGTCGTGCAGCAAGACATGGACGTCTTTTGGGAATTGAAGGAAGTTTTCTTTATGAACTTTGCAAGACTGTAATTGAAACTTCTAAGGAAGGTTATCCTGAATTAGAGGAAAAGCAGACTTATATTACAAAGGTCTTAAAGGAAGAAGAAGGAAAGTTTGAGGCTACCATTGATCAGGGTCTTAACATCCTAGCTTCTTATGAAGAAGACTTAAAGAAGGAAGGCAGCAAGGTCTTAGATGGTGACCGTGCCTTTAAGTTATATGATACCTATGGTTTCCCTCTTGATCTTACCAAGGAAATTCTTGAGGAAAAGGGGTATGATGTAGATGAAGAAGGCTTTAAGGCTGCCATGGAAAACCAGAGAGTAACCGCTAGAAATGCTCGTAAGAAGACCAATTATATGGGTGCAGACGCTACCGTATATGAACAGCTTCCATTATCGATTACCTCTGAATTTGTAGGTTATGATAAGCTTACTCTAGATCAGAAAATCATAGCAATGGCTAAGGAAAACGGGGAAGGTTCTGAACTTACAGATATGATCAAGGAAGGTGAGAATGGAACCATTATCGTAAAGAAAACTCCTTTCTATGCTACCATGGGTGGTCAGGAAGGTGATCGAGGTCGAATTGTTACAGAAGAGGGCGAGTTCCTAGTGGAAGATACCGTTAAATTAGTGGGTAACCGAATTGGTCATATTGGCCGTGTTATCAAGGGACAGATGAAAACCGGTGATATGGCAAACTTACAGGTAGATGAGGTAAATCGTAGCAGAACTTGTGAGAATCATTCCGCTACCCATCTTCTTCAGAAGGCCCTTCGTCTTGTTCTTGGAGACCATGTAGAACAGTCTGGTTCCTTAAATGATGCGAATAAGCTTCGTTTCGACTTTTCTCATTTCCAGGCTATGACACCGGAGGAAATCAAAAAGGTAGAAGACCTTGTAAATGAAAAGATTGCCCAGTCCATCCCTGTAACTACTCAGGTGATGACCCTAGAGGAAGCAAAGAAGACGGGTGCTATGGCACTTTTTGGTGAGAAGTATGGTGAAAAGGTACGAGTAGTTTCTATGGGAGACTTCTCTATTGAATTCTGTGGTGGTACCCATGTAAAGAATACCAATGATATTGGGATATTTAAGATTCTTTCTGAAAATGGTGTAGCTGCAGGCGTGAGACGTATCGAAGCTCTTACTGGTGCTGCAGTGCTTGACTATTATAAGAAGATGGAGGAAATCTTAATGGAGGCAGCCAATGCTGCTAAATGTGAGCCGGGTGCTTTGGTTTCTAAGATTCATGCTTTACAGGGTGAGGTAAAGGAACTTACCAATGAGAAGGAAAAACTGAGCAACCAGCTTGCAAAAGAGTCCGTAGGTGATATTACCGATCAGATTGTAGAAATCAAGGGACTTAAGTATCTTGGAGTTTGTGTACCAAACTTAGATATGAATGGACTTAGAAACCTGGGAGACCAGATGAAAGAAAAGATTGGGGAAGGTGTTGTGCTCTTAGCCTCTGCCAAGGATGATAAGGTCAGTCTTGTGGCAATGGCAACAGACGCTGCAGTAAAGCAGGGAGCGCATGCCGGTAACCTGATCAAGGCTAGTGCCGCTCTTGTTGGTGGTGGCGGTGGTGGCCGTCCAAACATGGCTCAGGCTGGTGGTAAGAATCCTGCAGGTATTACAGACGCACTTGCGAAAGCCAAAGAGACATTAGAATCACAGTTAATCTAGGAAGATATGATTAGAGTGCGCCAAATGGCGCACTTTTGTCGAATTTAGAAAAGGAGAGTTTTGTTAATGAAAACAACAGTAACAACTTATTTTGACGCCAAAAAAAATCATGAAAAACTGACTATGCTTACAGCATATGATTATTCCACCGCAAAATTACTTGCACAAGCAGGGGTTGATAGTATTTTAGTTGGAGACTCTCTGGGAAATGTGATGCTTGGTTATGATGACACCTTGTCTGTAACAGTGGAGGATATGATTCACCACTGTGCAGCCGTTAAAAGGGGTGCACCAGATACCCTTGTGGTTTGTGATATGCCATTTATGTCTTACCAGACCTCAGATTATGATGCCTTGGTAAATGCAGGTCGACTTATGAAGGAAGGTCACGCCAATGCAGTAAAGATTGAGGGAGGAGCAAAACTTGCTCCTAGAATCAAAAAGATTGTAGATGCTGGTATTCCTGTATGTGGTCATATTGGTTTAACTCCGCAATCCATCAATGCTTTTGGTGGATACAAGGTACAGGGAAAATCCTTAGAAGCTGGTAAGCAGTTGGTTTATGATGCCATGGCATTAGAGGAAGCAGGATGTTTTGCCATTACCTTAGAGTGTGTTCCTTTTGACCTGGCAGCTTATATTACAAGCAAACTAAAAAAAGCGGCAACCATTGGAATTGGTGCCGGCAATGAAACAGATGCCCAGGTTTTAGTATATGCTGATATGCTTGGCATGTTTTCAGACTATGTTCCAAAGTTTGTAAAGCATTTTGCAGAGGTTGGAAAAGAAATCCGTATTGGTGTTGAAGAGTATAGTAAAGCGGTTAAGAGTGGATCTTATCCTGCTACAGAGCATACCTATAAAATTGATGCAGAGGTACTGCAGGCAATTAAAGATGCTACAAAATAAATGGAGGTAGTATACCATGAAGATAATTGAAACAATTGATGAATTAAGAGCACAGGTGAAGGAATGGAGGAAAGAGGGCTTTCGTGTAGGTCTTGTTCCTACCATGGGTTATTTGCATGAAGGCCATAAAAGTTTAATTGATCGGGCAGTGGCTGAAAATGATCGTGTGGTAGTTAGTGACTTTGTTAATCCTATGCAGTTTGGACCAAGCGAGGACTTGGCTTCCTATCCACGAGATTTAGATAAGGATGCGAAACTTTGTGAAGAGGCAGGTGCCCATGTAATTTTCCATCCGGAAGCTTCTGAAATGTATCATGAGGATTTCTCCTCCTTTGTGGATATGAATACTTTAACCAAGGGACTTTGCGGAAAAACCAGACCGATTCATTTTAGGGGAGTTTGTACCGTGCTTACCAAACTTTTCCATATTGTTGGGGCAGACCGCGCTTACTTTGGACAAAAGGATGCCCAACAACTAGCCGTAGTAAAGCATATGGTTCAGGATTTGAATTTTGATATGGAAATCATCGGTTGTCCAATTATTCGTGAAGAGGATGGTCTGGCTAAGTCTTCTAGAAATACCTATCTTTCTTCAGAGGAGAGACAGGCAGCTTTGGTACTTTCTAAGTCTCTAAAGGTAGGGAAACAGATGCTGGAGGCCGGAGAAAGGAATTGTAAAAAAATACTTCGTGAGGTATCTGCCATCATTGAAAAGGAGCCATTGGCAAAGATTGATTATGTAGAAATCGTTTCATGGCCAAACCTTTTGCCGGTAGAGGAGGTAGAAGGACAGATCCTCCTTGCCATGGCTGTGTATGTTGGTAAGACAAGATTGATTGACAATATTATTTTCTAGGGAAGAGTTACTTTTAGTAGGATAAATCCCTCTACCTTTAAGGGTGGGAGTAGGTGAGAGTTTTGACCTTAGGAAACGTGTATGAGGCTATCTTATGAAGCCTACGGAAAGGAATAAATATGAACTTAGAGATGTTAAAATCAAAAATTCATAGGGCTACTGTAACAGAGGCTTCCTTAAATTATGTAGGAAGTATTACTTTGGATTCTGATTTACTAGATGCTTCTGGAATCTTGCCTTATGAGAAGGTCTTAGTTGTAGACGTTGAGGCGGGAACTAGATTAGAAACCTATACCATTCCCGGCCAAGCAGGTTCTGGAATTGTTTGTTTAAATGGTCCTGCGGCCAGACTGGTTCAGGTAGGAGATCATGTGGTAATTATGAGCTTTTGTTCTTTGTCCCAGGAGGAAGCTAAGGATCATAAGCCTAAGGTGGTTTTTGTGGACCAAAACAATCAGGTATCCTCAATCAATCATTATGAAAAACATGGCCTTTATGGAGATGATAAATAAGGAGGGTTTATGCTTAAGGGAAAAACGATTCTTTTAGGAGTGACGGGAAGTATTGCAGCTTATAAAATTGCAAGCCTTGCAAGTATGCTTAAAAAGGCCCATGCCACGGTTCATGTGATTATGACAAAAAACGCATGTAATTTTATTCATCCCATTACGTTTGAAACCTTAACTGGAAATAAGTGTATTGTAGATACCTTTGATCGTGATTTTCAATTTGAGGTAGAACATATTTCTCTTGCTAAAAAGGCGGACCTTTGTCTGGTGGCACCAGCATCTGCCAATGTGATTGGAAAGTTGGCAGGAGGGATTGCAGATGATATGCTTACCACCACCTTGCTTGCGGTAAGATGTCCTGTTTTGCTTTCTCCAGCCATGAACACCAATATGTTTTTAAATCCTATTGTGCAGGATAATTTAAAAAAATTAGAATCCCTTGGTTATCAGGTGATTCAGCCGGCAACGGGACTTTTAGCCTGTAATGATGTGGGACTTGGAAAAATGCCGGAGGCTTGGGAATTATTCGAGTATATTATAGCCGGTGTGGCTTATGATAAATGTCTTTTAGGGAAAAAGGTCTTGGTGACTGCTGGACCGACTCAAGAAGCAATTGATCCTGTTCGATATATTACCAACCATTCCACTGGAAAAATGGGTTATGCCATTGCTAAGGTTGCTTATGGAATGGGGGCTGAGGTTAGTTTAATAAGTGGTCCTACAAATCTTAAACCACCGGTAGGAGTAAAGTTAATACCTGTGGTTTCTGCAGGGGATATGTATGAGGCTGTTATGGCGGAAGGAAAACAAGCAGATTTAATTATAAAATCTGCGGCCGTGGCAGACTATACCCCAAGTAGTGTATCGGATCAAAAGATGAAAAAATCGGAGGAGAATCTTTTTATTCCTCTTACAAGAACCCGGGATATCCTGGGCAGTCTTGGATCCGCTAAGAAGGAAGGCCAGGTATTAGTAGGCTTTTCTATGGAGACAGAAAATTTAATTGAGAATTCTAAGAAAAAATTAGAAAAAAAGAATTTAGATTTAATTGTCTGTAATAATTTAAAGGTAGAGGGGGCTGGATTTGGCCACGATACCAATGTGGTAACTTTGATTAGTAAAGATGAGATCGAAGAGCTGCCTCTTTTAAGTAAAAGTCAGGTGGCAGAAAGTCTTTTGAATAAAATTGCTCATAAATATTTTAATTGAAATCTAGGGAAAAGGGCTTGCAATGACAAGCCCTTTCTTTTATAATTAATGTAACCTGAAATACAGAATTTCTTCTGTTTATTTTGTTCCTACATTTCTTTGAAGGTTTTCTTAAATCGCAGTTAAGATATGTCCAGCCTCCATAGAGTGGACGACAGAGTTGGCTGTTGCGGATCACCACCTAGCTTTCGCTAGGACTCAAAGTACAGGAGCTGTATTTCAGGCTTAAAAAATACCCGAAGGTTTTTCCTTCGGGTATTTTTTATAAATTTCTTCCTTTTCTGGAATCTTTAAATTCCTTTCTTTCTTGTCTGGCCTTTCTCTTTTTGCGTTTCTTCAACTTGCGCTTGTGACTCTTAAGAAGTCTGCGATAACGAAGGGATCTGGATAGTTTAAGAAATTCATTCTTAAATACTACATTAATTTCACAGCCTAAAAATAAAATAAAAATACAGGTGTATAACCATAACATAGATACAACAATGGCAGTAAGACTTCCATAGGTGTAGGTAAGATTTGTTTGGTTTACATAAGCTGAAAAAATCCTAGAAAATAAGAGCCAACCCAAGGCTGAAAAAAGAGCTCCCGGGAGCAACTGGCCTAAACCATATCTTAGGTGTCTTACACTTTTAAAAAGTAAGAGGAAGAAAATGGTTAAAATGGTTAATAAAATAATAAACCGTTCAATAAAGACAAATTGCACCGTAGCAAAAAGGTTGTTCTCTTGAACCACAGGGATATTAATATATTTGTCTGCTAAGGTTTTGATTCGCTCTCCAAATACCAGTAAAACCAAGGTGAGTATGATCATTAACAAAAAGAGAATGGTATAAAAAATCGAAGCGATTCTTGCTACCAAGTAGTTTCTCTTATCCTTTACCCGATAAACCCCATACATTCCTGTGTTAATGGCAAATACTCCCTTACTTGCCGCCCACATGGCAGCAATACCGGTAACGGAAATCATGGTAGAACCAGATACTCCATATACCTCGTTGACAATCTGTTCGATCATCGGTTCAATGGAAGAAGGGAAGTAGTCAACAACCAGGGTCAGGGCCTCCTTTTGGGAAAGTGAGGTATAACCGATTAAGGTAAATACCAACATGACCATAGGGAAGATCGACATAAGAATAAAAAATGCTGACTGGGCACTATATACGCCAATCTTGTCATCAGACGTCCTTGCCATAAAATAGACAAGATTATTATATAGCTTTTTTATCACAAGCAATCCTCCTCCCTTATATGTGATTATCTTGTTTATAATAGCATTTTTTGGTAAATCTGGCAAGAAGGGTCCAATAGCAAAAAACATCAAAAAAATAACTGTAAAAAACAACGAAAAATCAACAAAAAAGACACAATGTTTTATGGACTTTTTTTGAGTTTGATACTATAATAAAAAAAGTAGTGCCAAGGCACGGTGAATAACTATTTATAGGAGGATGCTTATGTTTAAAGCAAAAAAGAAGGTATTCTTACTTCTTCTTACTTTGATAACCATGGTAGTTATGCAAAGTACTGCTTTTGCAGCAAAGAATGGAGAAGTAACAAAAGAAGGTTTGACCGTTACAGTTTCAAGTGACAGTGAAGAGTACAAGGAGGGGGAAGCTGTTAAACTTACCGTATCTTTTAAGAATACCAACAATTATGATGTTAGTGTTAGTTCATGTTCCCTTAATATCCCATCATCAATTTCTTATGATAAGGCAAGCTTAAAGAAGGAAATTGATAAAATTAATGTAGTAAAGGCCGGTAAGACCGAGTCATTTACTTTTACTACAGAGGGAAAAGAACATAGTGATTTAAATATGACCGTAATTATCATTGCCGCTGCAGTGATCTTACTTGTTGTTATTGTTTTAATCATTTTATTGGTTGCTGGAAAGAAGAAAAAGAAGAAGGCCATTGATACTACAACTGCAACCATTTTAATTGGTGCTTTACTTGCAAGTGGGATGGTTCCTATGTTTAAGGAAGCTACCACACCAATCGTAGCAGAGGCTGCTGCAAATGCAAGTTTTAGCAATGCCAACATTGTGAATGCAGGTGTTCATGATCCTTCCATTGTAAAGGATGAGGAGACAGGAACCTACTATATCTTTGGTTCACATATGGCTTGGGCTAAGTCTACTGATCTTATGAAGTGGCAGAGTTTCACTAATAATATCAACAGAGAATATGAAGATTTATTTGGCGATGTTTGGGCAAACTACTGTTATACCGCTGAGAATCCTCAGTTAAAGGGTAACCTTTGGGCTCCAGATGTAATCTGGAATGAAGACATGGGTAAGTGGTGTATGTACATGTCTGTTAATGGTAATGACTGGCATTCTGCAATCGTTCTTTTAACTGCTGACAAGTTAGATGGAGATTGGACCTATGTAGATGAAGTAGTATTTTCAGGTTTTGATGGCAGTGCAGGGGGAGTAACTACTCAGACTGTTGCCATTGCCAAGTATAAGATAAATTACGCTGGTTCAGATGTGACAATTTCTGCAAGAGTAAACTTTGCAGAGGGATCAGGTGAGGTTACCAGAGCAGATTATTCTGATATTAGAGAAGTTCTTGGTTTAGGCGAGGATGAAGCAATTCCAGGTAGATACAACTCAACAGATACTTCTAAGATGAACTGTATCGACCCTAATGTCGAGTACGATGCAGAAGGTAACCTTTGGTTGACTTATGGTTCCTGGTCTGCTGGTATCTATCAGATCAAGCTTGATACAGCAACTGGTCTTCGTGACACTGAGTACACAGGCTATAGTGAGTATAAGGTGAATGAGCAAGATCCATATTGTGGATATAAGATCGCCGGTGGTTACTACAATTCTGGTGAAGGTCCTTATATCTTACATGCTGGTGATTATTACTATCTCTTTGTTTCCCTTGGTAACCTTGAGACAGAGGGTGGTTACAATATGAGAATCTTCCGTTCAGAAAGCATTAACGGACCTTTCGTAGATCAGAATGGTACATCAGCAATTTACACTGCTTGGGATTCATCGGTAGGTTACAACGGTAATTCAGTTACAACCAAGTACAACGGTTTCCGTGGAATGAGAGCCATGAGTTCTGTTAAGATGTATGGTAAGTCGGAGACAAAGATTGAAGCTGCTCAGGGCCATAACTCAGCATTTGTAGATAGCGATGGTAAGATTTACTTGATTTATCACACCAGATATAGCAGCACTGGAGAGAACTTTAACGATAAGGTTCATCAGATGTATATCAATGAAGATGGTTGGCTTGTAGTATCTCCATATGAGTATTCAGGTGAGACCTATGATGAAACTGCCTATGCAGCTTCTGAAATTGCAGGAACCTATTCATTCTCTGCTCAGTATCGTCAGAAGGTATATTGTGGATCATCGACAGATGCAACAAAGGGTATCTTTGATGCTACTACTGTTACCTTAAGCGAAGATGGTAAGATTTCAGGTGGAGCAAGTGGTACCTGGTCACTTACCAATGGAAATCAGGTAGTTATGAAGATGACTATTTCTGATACGAATGCCACCACTTCAGAAGTGGAATATAAGGGTGTATTTGTAAAGCAGGCCAACGAACTTGCTACAAGAGATGAAACCCTTACCTTTAGTGTTTGTGGCGCGAACCTGATGGTTTGGGGAGCAAAGACAAATTAAGACCTTGACGGATTTGAATGCTTGTGCTAATATTTACAAGTGTCAAAAATGACATCCAAAATTTCATAAAGGCGAAGAACGTGTTAAGTAATTTATGGTATATGTAAGAGAGAGAAGATCATCGGCTGTAAGTCTTCTTCATCCCTGCCATTAGATGAAATTTCCCACGGGAGCTGCTTCTTTGAACCAAGAGTAGGAGAGGTCGGAACTGTCCGTTAAACAGACAATCAAGTGCCGAGCAATCGGAATTTGGGTGGTACCGCGAAATATAATCGTCCCAAGTATGTGAAAACATGCTTGGGACTTTTTGAATGAACGAAAGGAATTGTTTGCAATGATTAAAGAAAAACTGGAAGAAATCAAAGTAGAAGCTGAGAAGAATCTTGGTATGGCTGAAAGCTTGGATCAGTTAAATGAAATCCGTGTGGCTGTCTTAGGAAAGAAGGGTGCTTTAACAGAGGTTTTAAAGTCTATGAAGTCTGTGGCACCAGAAGATCGTCCAAAGGTTGGACAGTTGGTAAATGATGTTCGTAAAGAATTAGAGGAAAAACTTGAGAATGTCAAGGAAGAATTGGAAAAGAAAGCACTTGAAGCTAAGTTAAAGGCTGAGGTTATTGATGTTACCCTTCCTGCCAAACATGCTAAGGTGGGACATAAGCATCCGAATACCGTAGCCCTTGAGGAAGTTGAAAAAATTTTTACTGGTCTTGGTTATGAAGTGGTAGAAGGTCCGGAAGTAGAATTCGATTATTATAATTTTGAGGCCTTAAATATTCCGGATGGTCATCCGGCAAAGGATGAGCAGGATACCTTCTATATTACAGATTCTATTCTTCTTCGTACTCAGACTTCAGGAGCTCAGGTTCATGAAATGGAAAAGGGAAAACTTCCGATTCGTATGATTGCTCCGGGACGTGTATATCGTTCCGATGACGTGGATGCGACTCATTCACCGGTCTTCCATCAGATTGAGGGCCTTGTAATTGATAAGAATGTAACTTTTGCAGACTTAAAGGGAACCTTAGTAGAGTTTGCCAAGACCTTATTTGGTGAGGATACAAAGGTTAAGTTCCGTCCTCATCACTTCCCATTTACGGAGCCATCTGCCGAGATGGATGTCAGCTGCTTTAAGTGCGGTGGTAAGGGTTGTAGATTCTGCAAGAATGAAGGATGGATTGAAATTCTAGGATGTGGTATGGTTCACCCACACGTTCTTGAGATGAGTAACATCGATCCTAATGAGTATGTAGGTTTTGCTTTTGGTGTAGGTCTTGAGCGAATCGCTTTATTAAAATATGAAATCGATGACATGCGCTTAATGTATGAAAATGATACTCGTTTCATTGAGCAGTTCTAAGGAAAATTATAGGATTAGTTACAGAAAGGAAATAAGATGAATACACCACTTAGTTGGATAAAGAAATATGTACCTGAACTTGATTGTACTCCACAGGAGTATATGGATGCCATGACCTTAACAGGTACAAAGGTCGAAAATTTCAAGAAGCTTGATGAGAATCTTGACAAAATTGTGATAGGTCAGATTACAAAGATTGAAAAACACCCGGATGCAGATAAACTTGTGATCTGCCAGGTTGATGTAGGAGAAAATAATGGAGGCACCATCCAGATTGTTACTGGCGCTCCTAATGTATCAGAAGGAATCAAGGTTCCGGTTGTACTGGATGGTGGACGTGTTGCCGGTGGACATGATGGTAGCAAAACAGAGGGTGGCATTAAGATTAAAAAGGGTAAGCTTCGTGGAATAGAATCCTTTGGTATGATGTGCTCCATTGAAGAGTTAGGTTCTTCTTGTGATATGTATCCGGAAGCCCCTGAAAATGGCATCTACATCTTTTCCGATCAGGAGGAGGTTGGTGCCGATGCGGTAGAAGTATTAGGACTTCATGATACCGTAGTGGAATATGAAATCACATCAAACCGTGTGGATTGCTATGCTGTCCTTGGTATTGCAAGAGAAGCGGCAGCTACCTTCCGTAAGCCATTCTGCCCACCTGTGGTTAAGGAGACTGGAAATTCTGAGAATGCAGCGGATTATATGTCTCTTGAGGTCATGGATGAGGATCTTTGTAGCAGATATGTAGGTCGTGTCGTAAAGAATGTAAAGGTGGGACCTTCTCCATGGTGGATGCAAAGAGCCTTATCGAACATGGGAATCCGTCCAATCAATAATTTGGTTGATATTACAAACTACGTTATGATGGAATATGGACAACCAATGCATGCTTATGATTATGATAAGATTGCAGGTCATAAGATTTGTGTTCGCCGTGCTAAAAATGGCGAGACCTATACAACCTTAGATGGAGTAGAGCGTAGGTTAGACGATGAAATCCTTATGATTTGCGACGAGAAGGAAGCGGTAGGTATTGCAGGTATTATGGGTGGTGAAAACTCAATGATTACCGATCAGGTAACTACCTTATTCTTTGAGGCAGCTTGTTTTGATGGAACTAATATTAGACTTTCTTCTAAGAGACTTGGTTTACGTACCGATGCTTCTGGTATTTTTGAAAAGGGCTTGGATCCAAACAATGCCATGGCAGCGATGAACCGTGCTTGTCAGCTTATTGAAGAGATGGGTGCAGGTGAAGTTGTTGGTGGAGCGATTGATTATTATCCTACTAAGAGAGAGGAATCAAGAGTTAAATTTGAGCCAAACCGAATTAACGCTATTCTTGGTACTAACCTTAGTGAAAAGGAAATGTTAGATTACCTTGCCTTGGTAGAACTTACCTTAGATGAGGCAAGTGGTGAAATCGTGGCACCTACCTTCCGTCAGGACATCCACAGAACCTGTGACGTAGCAGAAGAAGTAGCAAGATTCTTTGGTTATGATAAGATTCCTACCACCCTTCCTGCTTCTGGTGCTTCTTCAGGAAAATTATCTTACAAGCTTGAGGTTCAAAACAAGTTAGCAGAGGTTGCTAGATTTGCAGGATATTCAGAGGCAATGACCTTCTCCTTTGAAAGTCAAAAGGTGTTTGATAAGTTATTGATTGATCAGGATGATTCCGTTCGTAATGCCGTAACGATTCGTAACCCATTGGGTGAGGATTATTCTGTTATGAGAACCCTTCCATTAAATGGAATTCTTACCGCCCTTGCCTTTAACTATAATCACAGAAATAAAAATGTTAAGTTATATGAACTTGCAAATATTTATCTTCCTAAGTCCCTTCCTCTTACCGAACTTCCTGATGAGAGAATGCAGTTTACCCTTGGATTCTATGGAGAAGGTGACTTCTTTACCTTAAAGGGTGTAGTAGAAGAGGCTCTTGTAGCGGTAGGTCTTACGGGTACGATTCGTTATCTTCCAGATGCTAAGAAGAATTTCTTACATCCTGGTCGTCAGGCCCTGATAGAATATGAAGGTAAGGTGATCGGTTATTTGGGTGAGGTTCATCCATTGGTTGGAAAGAATTATTCCATTGGTGAAAGAGCCTATGTGGCAGTTCTTGATCTTCCAGCATTTTTAGAGAACACCAGCTTCCTTCATAAGTTTGCTGGTATTGCTAAGTATCCAGCCGTAAGCCGTGATCTTTCTATGGTTGTCCCTAAGACAATCCTTGCCGGACAGATTGAGGAAGTAATTAAAAATAAGGGTGGAAAGCTTCTTGAGAATTGTAAGCTCTTTGATATCTACGAGGGAGATCAGATTAAGGAAGGCTATAAGTCAATGGCATACTCTATTTCCTTTAGAGCCTTAGACCATACCTTAGATGATACAGAGATTTCCGGCGTAATGGAAAAAATCCTTACCGGTCTTGAAAAACTTGGTGTAAAACTACGTGCCTAGGAGGGACTATGCGTTTTGTTATTCAGCGAGTAAAGGAGGCCTCTGTTTCGGTAAATCAGCAGATTATCGGTGAAATTGGCCAGGGATTTTTGGTCCTCTTAGGAATTGGAAGGGAGGATACCAGGGAAATGGCAAATAAGATGGTAAAAAAACTAGTGGGACTTCGTATTTTCTCCGATGAACAAGATAAGATTAATTTATCCTTACGGGATGTTGATGGATCCGTATTAGTGGTTTCGCAATTTACTCTTTATGCCAACTGCAAGAAGGGGAATCGTCCTTCTTTTGAAAAGGCGGGAGATCCTAAGCTTGCCAACGAATTATACGAATATATAAAAGATCTGATTGCACAGGAAATCCCAAGGGTGGAATGTGGAGAATTTGCTGCGGATATGAAGGTATCCCTGGTAAACGATGGACCATTTACCATAATCCTTGACAGTGATGAAATCTGTGCTTAGAAAGGAAAATATGAAAGTCAGCGATTTTAATTATGAATTACCAGAAGAATTAATTGCGCAAGATCCCTTAGAGAATCGAGACAGTTCAAGACTGATGGTTTTAAAAAAGGAGACAGGTGAGATTTCTCATCATGTATTTCATGATATCATTGATTTTTTAAATCCGGGGGATTGCTTGGTTATTAATAATACCAAGGTAATTCCTGCTAGACTTTACGGGGTAAAGGTTGGAACCCAGGCTCATGTGGAAGTTCTTCTTTTAAAAAGAAAAGAAAAAGATGTTTGGGAGACCTTAGTTAAACCTGGGAAGAAGTTAAAGGTAGGAGCCCAGATTAGTTTTGGAGACGGTCTTTTAATGGGCCGGGTAATAGATATTGTGGAAGAGGGAAATCGTTTGATTCAGTTTAGTTATCAGGGGATTTTTGAGGAAATCCTCGATCAGTTAGGCGAAATGCCTTTGCCTCCTTATATTACCCATAAACTGGAGGATAAGAATCGTTATCAAACCGTATACGCCAGGTATAACGGTTCAGCGGCAGCTCCAACAGCAGGACTTCATTTTACGGAAGATCTTTTAAAGAAGATTGAAGAAAAAGGAGTAAAAATTGCCAGGGTAACCCTTCATGTGGGACTGGGAACTTTCCGTCCGGTAAAGGTAGATGAAGTAAGGGACCACCATATGCATTCGGAATTTTATATGATCGATGAAGAAGCAGCTGATTTGATCAATTCTACCAAGGACCAGGGAAAACGGGTGATTTGTGTGGGAACGACCAGTTGTCGTACCATTGAGAGTGTTGCAGATCAAGAGGGACATGTGCGGGCTACCAGTGGATGGACTCAAATCTTTATTTATCCGGGTTATAAGTTTAAGTGTTTGGATTGTTTGATTACAAATTTTCATTTGCCACAATCTACCTTATTAATGTTGGTATCGGCACTTGCTGGAAGAGATCATGTAATGAAAGCATATGAATCTGCGATAGAAGAGAAATACCGTTTCTTCTCCTTTGGAGATGCAATGTTTATAGAATAGTAAATGAGCGGATAAGTGTAGGCTTACCCGCTCATTTAAGATTTTTTTGTGAATTCTTCTTTCTTTCTATGGTAAGTTCTTATTCTTTCGTATAGAATATGATAGAAAAGAAAGGAAGTGTGAGAGGATGAAATTTCGACAGTTTATAAATAAAGTCCAAGAGAATATGATTACTTTCATGCAGGGAAGGTATGGGATAGATGAACTTGGGAAGTTCCTTTTTAAATTTATGTTTCTTCTTTGGGTACTGGGATTTATCTTTGGAGATGCAGGCACCAATCTATTTGGACGTTTGATGAGTTTACTTATTTTGGCAGATATTTCCTGGGTGTATTTTCGTTGTTTATCAAAAAATAAGCCGGCCAGATACAAAGAGAATGAAAGGTTTAAAAAAATAAAGACGAATTGTAAGAATATTTGGATTCGTTTTAAGTATCAGTTATTTCAGTGCAAGAAGTACCATATATACAAGTGCCCGGATTGCAAACAGAAAATTCGAATCCCTAGGGGACATGGAAAGATTGAAGTGACCTGCCCTAAGTGTCAAAGAAAGTTTATTAAGCACAGTTAGACTTGTTGGGAGGTTTTTATGTTTGGCTACTTAATGACAAAACGGGACCAACTAAAGGTGATGGATGATGAGTTTTATAAAAGCATTTACTGTGGTCTATGCTATCACTTACGTAAGGACTATGGGCTTCATACCAGCTTGTTTTTAACCTATGATCTTACTTTTTTAACCTGTCTTTTTTCTTCCTTGTATGAAAGCCCTTATGAAAAAAAAGTGCATTTTTGTCCAAAACATCCGATCAGGCCAGAAAATATGAGAATCAATGATTGGACCGCCTATGGTGCGGCTCTAACCATTCTTTTGTCCTATCATAATCTATTAGACGATTATGAAGATGAGAAATCATGGAAGAGTTTGGCCATGGCTATGTCTCTTTCTAAGGCCTATGAGGAAGTAGGAAAAAACTATAAGAAGGAAAAGGAAATGGTTGTTTCCTATATGGAGGAGACTAAAAAAATAGAAAAGATGGGGACAGATAATCTGGATCAGGTATCCTATCCTACCGGCCATATGCTGGGAAGTATTTTTTCCATAAGAAAAGACGAGTTTCAAAAGGATCTCTATGAGATGGGGTTTTACTTAGGAAAATTTATTTATTTTATGGATGCCTATGAGGATGTAGAGGAGGATATAAAAAATCAGAACTTTAATCCCTTAAAGAATCGTTATAGGAAGGATGAAAAATTTGAAGAAACCATATGGTTGATTTTAAATGATACAGCGGCAAGAGCGGTAAGGGCATTTGAGCGATTGCCTATATTAAGAAATGGTGAACTCCTTCGAAATATCCTTTATTCAGGAATGTGGGAGAAGTATAGAAGAACCCGTGCCAAGCGGGATGAGAGGAAAAAAAGTATGACAGGTTATGATCCGTATCAGGTATTAGGAATTGGTCCCAATGCCAGTGATGATGAAGTAAAGAGAGCCTATCGAAAACTTAGTAGAAAGTATCACCCGGATGCTAATTTGGATAATCCAAATAAAGAAGAAGCAGAAGAGAAGTTTAAGCAAGTGTTGGATGCTTATAATCAGATTATGAAAATTCGTGAGGGAAAGGATTCTTCTGGTTACAGTGGCTTTTATTCCGGAAATTTTCAAAGGGAATCTCAATCACAAGAAGAGGTACATCTTCAGGCTGCAGCGAATTATATTAACAGTGGGCATTATAGGGAGGCCCTTCATGTTTTAGAGGAAATGAAGAATCGTAACGCCTATTGGTATTACTTAAGTGCATTTGCAAATGCAGGACTATTAAATTCCGCCACTGCACTTGAGCATGCGAAAAGGGCGGTAGATTTAGAACCTGGAAATATCAATTATAGGAACCTCTATCAGGAACTTCAGTTGCAAGGACAGTACTATTATCGTGGAGGAAGTCCTTATGGACGTAGGGAAAGTTATGGTGGTAGTGGCTGTGCAGAAAGTCTTTGCCTATATTGTCTTTGCAGTGAACTGGGTGTTCCCGGGGTAATTTGTTGCTAAAAAAAATCCTCTAAGAGGATTTTTTTAGACAAATGGTGGTAGGAAACGAAACATTAATACAATATGACAAAAACTTCCAAGCATAACAAAGAGGTGAAAAATTTCATGACTTCCGAAGTTTTTATGCTTGGCATCAAATCTTGGAAGCTTAATTGCATAGATGATTCCGCCTATGGTATAGATTACGCCACCTAGTAGTAACCAGGCAAATCCTTTGCCAGAGAGTTTGCTATAAAGGGTTTTTACAATAGGAAGACACATCCATCCCATGGCTACATAAATTATGGAAGAAAACCATTTTGGACAGTAGATCCAAAAGGCTTTCATAATCATTCCCAGGATTGCCACAATCCATACGGATAAACAAAGGAAAAATCCTTTTTTACCTCCCACCACAATCAGGCTAATAGGGGTATAGGAACCGGCAATCATAATAAAAATCATCAAATGATCCCATTTTTTTAAACGTCGGTTAATGGTTGGGCTTAGATTAAAGGTATGATAGCAGGTAGAAGCTAAATAGAGGCCAACCATGGTATAAATAAAGATAGCCATGTAAATCACAAAGGCTCTGCTACCTGTTTGACTTGCCTTCTGTAAAAGTACCGGAGAAAATAAAAGGGTAGCAAGCATTGCTATAAAATGAGTCCAGGCACTTCCTGGATCTTTCGGATTTTTTAAATCATGTTTCATCTTGTTTTTTATCACTTTTGTCATAGCCTTCTCCTTTCGAGTTTAAATAAACATGTCATGTAGTATTTAAGACTACATCATCTACAGATAGATACTAGCACCTGATAGTTTGAATGTCAATCTAATTTTGTGGATTTTCTGTGAAATTTGATTTCCCAGGAAAATAAAGGGCTTATGATCAACAAGATATTTGGCCTTTCTTGAAATTCAATACATAATATGGTAAAATCATTTAGAATATAGTGAGAAAGGAGGGGAGTAATGAAGCGGATTTGTAAGCAGTGTGGAATGGAATTTGAAATCACAGATGCTGAAATTTCATTCTATTCAAGTAAGAAGCTTGCGCTTCCCAAACGCTGTCGAGATTGTAGGAATGAGAATCGAATGAAGGCCGGATATCGGTTTACAGAAGAGGATCATATTAAGGAAAAGAATTATGAGAATACTTTAAAGAATCTAGCCTCAAAGAATAATAAGAACAATAAAAAAAATAGTGGTGGTAAAAATACCTACCAGGGAAATAAGAACTATAAGAATGGGAAGGAAAATATCCACGAAAAGAAGAGAAGTGAGGTTAAGAATCAGGCAGAACAAAAATTAAATCGGGAATTTGAATATTATAAGTTAAAGGATTCTAAGGGGAGAAGAAAGAATTATAAAAAGTATAATCCGAAAGGAAAGTCTGATTTAATCCTATTTGCCGAGGTGATGGTCTTTATAGTGGTGGTATGTTTGATTTCAGCTTGGATTATTAGGACTGGGGGACCGAAGATTAAATCTAGCCAAACCGATTCTAAGAACAATGTACCTGAAAAATCCCAAGAAGCGTTTAGCAAGCAGGAAGAGAAAGAATATGAAACGGAGCTTGTTACCAATCAGTTTGGGAATGTAATTGGTTCAGAAACCGTAAAAGAAGAAGAAACAACAACTAGGGCTCATGTGGATTGTTCCTTTGAAAATGAACCTGAGCGTTATGCACAATATGGAAAGTATGGGGTAGGTTTGGGGTATACCAATCCAGAGGATTATGAGATTGCAGCCCAGTCTTTGGTGAACAATCAGCAGGCTGTTTTAAAGGTTGCTTCTGATGGAAGTAATGTATATTTTTTATCTACCACAGGAGAAGTTGTGGTATTAGATTCTTCCAATCGAACCATTCTTACGTATTTTAAGAAATCAGATAATAAGGAACTTTATCGTAAATTAATAAGAGAAGCAGAATAAGATTTAAAAATGATTCATCTTTTTTTTAGATGAATCATTTTTTACTTTGCAAACATGACATTTGTCATATTGTACACAGGAAGGACAAAATTTCGCCGAAAAAACAAAAGGTTCTTATGCTATCATTTAAGTAACAAGATAGAAGGTTTGATGAAATATGTGTTAGTTGTATAGTTCTAAGAAGGGAGATGTTTTTATGAACTTGAATTGTCAAGTTAAGTGCAACGACGTTGAATAATAAGCCTCATATGGTGTTTTGTATCCAAGGCATTTTCTTGGGCGCTTATTCAGTTCATCGTACATTGCT
>AUXO010961500.1_pt1 | contig 87904 bp, 110 predicted proteins | sample 768731 | NCBI WGS metagenome assembly AUXO01 (sample SAMN02715735, study PRJNA202380) | gut metagenome | biome: sheep rumen | host: Ovis aries | place: New Zealand: Palmerston North
AATACTTGCTGCTCACGCAGCTTGCCAGGCATACAACCAAACAGCACGCCATTGACGGTCTGCGGCGCTGTGAAGGCGAAGTCCACGGTGATCTGCACGTCGTCGGCCGCAGTCATCCGATAGTCTGTGGCGATCCACTGCGTGCCGCTGTTTTCCAGATAGTCCACCCGCTGATAGTCAACGGGCACATCGCCTTCATCTTCCGTAGAGGCCTGCAGCATAAACTTCCTGCGGATCGCCAGTGGATTCAAGATGTCCACGCGATCACCGCCCCGTAGATGCCGTCCAGAATGTTCAGTTCATATACGGTATTGGTCTGCAGCGCGTAAGGATCAAACGATGCAGGCCACCGGACTGAGGAAGGGATGTTCAGCAGCGCCACACTGGAACCGCTGCGGAAACGAACCCCGATCATGCCTGTCGCCGGAGGCGTCACAGAGATCGTAGAAACCTCCCCGCACAGATAAATGGTGTTGGCCTCGCCGTTGATCGTCGGGTTCGTCCCGGTAACCTCGACATAGCGGACCACGGAGTTGTCCAGGGAACCGATGAATTCCTGGGCGTTCGCATCCGCGATCTCATAGTCGACACCGTGAACCCGGATCTGAGAAATCTTGTTCAATTTTCTCACCCCTTTAGCAGCGATGCCATTCGTTATCCAGGCCGAACTGCCAGACGATACTCAGGTTTTCGTTATAAGCGATCGAACCTGGAGCACAGTCCATCGGCAGGTTCTGAACATCTTCTTCAGCCTGGATCAGAACTTCGATGTGCCCAGGGGCAGTTACATGACCGCCCTGACGGATAATTTGAAATGACATAAAATCAACCTTCTTTCGTTACGTTGTTTCCGGATCTGACACTCTTTTCCACATATAAACAGCCAGATACGGCGGCATGATGCTGAACGCATTGCCTCCACCAGCTATTTTCAGATCACTGAATCCACTGCTGGAACCGAATGTATAAAACGATCCTGTGGCGCTGATGTTTGTATCTGTTTGCTGAGTGCCGGCTTGACCTTGAATATTCTTAATCATCGGGAATGCCCAATTACCACTTGTTGGCAGCTCGGCTTCTGTCAGCGTATGCGAAGCACTGCCGCCTTCGTCTCCTGCTGAATAAGTATTGTTGGCTGCCAGCAGAAACCGTCCTTCGATCTGTTCCCAGGTTCCACCAATGATCGTTGACGGGTTTGTATTATTCATGCTGATATAGATGCTGCCTATCGGATATACGGTATCCAGGATCAGCTTCCGGATCTCCATGCCGTGCGTATATAATTCCCATTCTTCATTGATGTACACGGCGGATACATCCGGTGTTTGTTCGGAAGGATACGTGCCTACGCCAAGCTTAGGAATTTTTAACCCTTCCTTGCGCTGCATCACCAGATAAGCTTCGCCTGTGGAAACCTCAATCAGAATACTGGCCTTTTTGTTTACCAGTTCGCTGGCCGTATCAGAAACTTCAAACAGGATGTCGTAAGCATTGTTCTTGCTGAACGACATGGAAGTGTCGCCCCAATTCAGCAGGATGCTGCTCTTTTGGTTTCCTGTTATGCTGATGTCAGCGCTTCCTTCTGATGGCTGCCAGTTGCTGGCGCCACGTAATCTCCAATACGCTTTAGTAACCAGCTGATTGCCGGAGATACCGGTGCTGGTCCATGTAAAAGTAGTGGTCAGCAGCAGGCTTTCACCGGCAGGAACAGGCGTGCCATTGCTGTCACAGCGTTCCACGGTGGTTACACCAATTGCAGGGAAAGCGTATTCCTTCACGTTGATGGTTGCTGTTTTGGAGATACTGCGTCCACGGCTGTCTGTGGCTGTAATGGTATATGTGTTATTCCCGTAGGTGCTGAGAGCATCAGATACAACTACCTTACTCACAGAAGAAGCCGGCGTTACCGGAACATTATCCAGAACATTATTGCCACTGACGGTCAGACTTGTGATATTGCTGCCATAGATGCCTTGTGCACTAACAGTAAACCTGGCTTTCGTAATACGTTGAATGTATTCATTCTGCAGGTTGATAAACGTTCCAGGTTCTGGAGCAACAGATACTGATATATCATCTGCACTCGGTGTCACACCGGATGGAACAAAAACATCAAAATACTTTTCTGTTATGCCGATGATGCGGCTGCCATTCAGACTGCCAAGCTGCACCTTGATTCTGCCAGTCGTTGTGTCTGGGATCTGTGCTGCCCATTCAATTGGTATCTCCTTGCTGAATGTTGTTCCTGTAACAACTTCCCAGTCATTATCACTGGAGCCAATCGTCCCAAACACAAAGCGTATCGTATGATTGGTGACACCAAGACCAGGCGTGATATCAACGGTTACCGTCCCGCCAAAATCCACAGCGCTTGGTGTTACTGTAAATGTAGATGGTGTCTCTGTTAACTCCCAAACAATTTCAAGATATATTCTTGTACCACCTAAAATCTGTCCGCCATCCCCACCAGGTGCTACGATAACGGTTGTTGAACCAGTCCCAGGATTGTATTCAGAATAAGATACACCTGAATTATCTGCGTAAATACCCAGGTAAAAAGTATCTCCTGTATAAACAGTAGTATCACGAGTTGACATAATATTGTTGCCTTCACCAGTCCAATAACTACCGCTTGTTCCAAGATAAATACCATTTGAACTAGTCAGACTGTCGAGTTTCCAATAAGAAATATCAGAATAACCAACAGTCCTCTTCGTATAACGAATGCTGACAGTATTGATTTTGTAACTTACTGTTGGCCATGCGCCGGAATATCTTATCAGCGAAAATTTTGTATAGGCCGCATTCGCAATAATTTTTTGGTTTTGTATGATCTCATCACTGCGGTAAATAACTGTTCCTGTCTGCGCCATGCTGTCACCTCCTTAATTCCAAACCAACGTATCGCCGTCGTCTGTTACCGTTATGGTAAAGTTGCCAAGCTTCAGCCTATTGGAAATTTCCGCTGCTGTGTTATACAGCGTATTGTTCTGGAAGTACGCCATCTCTTTGTCGTCTTTCATGAACTGAAGCTTTTCGGTGCCAAGCTTGACGCTGAACGGACTGTCGGACTTTCCGATGTCAAAAGTCCCATCGTTATTGAACTTGAACCAGGACTCCACATTGTTGATTGTTTCCATCTTGCCATCGACAACCGCCTGCTGCGCCTCGATCGTGTTGAAACGAACCGCCAGGTTAGAGGTTGTCTGCTGCACAGCACTGCCGATCAGAGCTTCCTTGTCTGCCTGATACCGTGAACTTTCCATGATCGTGCTGACGATCTCTTCATCGGTCATCCGGATCCTGGATACTGCATCGCCAACCACCAGGTTCAGAGACTCATTGGAGCTTACGTCCAGACTGGCGCCAACATCGGAAGCCAGCTTGCTGGCAGTGATCGTTCCGGCAAGGATCCGCTCTGCCTACATGAAACCTGTTACGATCATGTCTGCCGAGAAGCCGTCTCCTGTACCGAAGGTGCGCCATACCCAGTCGCCCCATTCATCCTTGCTGTTAGCTATGGCAAAGCCGTTGCCTGTGATCGCCATGGCAGACTTGCCATCCGCGCTCTGGAACATCAGATTGCCCCGGTCGTCCGTATACCAGGTAGAGGAGCCTCCGGTGATCATCAGCCGGTTGGCGTCGATGGTTCCTTCCAGGATCTCCGCTGCTACCTGACCGGTAGAATTGACCACTTCTGCCCGGTTGTAGACCTCGATCTTGCCTTTCACCTGATTGGCTACCTCTGCGATATGGGTCATGACATCCGTAAAGCTGTGCTGCCCGATGGTACTGAGCTTTGTATTCAGCGTCAGCGTGGTCTTCCACGGCTGGTCATAACACTTGGACAGCTTATCGATGAACGCCCATTTGCTGATCCCGATCTCGTCGTCGATCAGATGCACCGCGTAGTCAATGCTGATATCCGGCCACAAAACATCACTGGTCAGCTCTGTAACGCCAAAGTCTGGCTGCTCTGTGCCATACAGATCCAGATAGCCTACCTGATATTTGGCTTCCGGGAATGCGATCTCTTCCAGGTTCTCCAGCGCGTCGTTGTACAGCTTCTCTTCGTCGCCGTCCACATAGTCGCTCTTCTGCCAGTAGCCTTCCCGATACATCTCTCCGAGATCGTTTACCAGTCTGCTTTCCAGCTCTTTCACATCCGCCTGTGCCTGTTCCATGATGACTTTGGCGGATAGGAACGCTTCGTCTGCGGTTGCCAGGAATTTCCCTGTCAAAGGGATGATGCCTTTCAGTTCTCCACTGCCTTCACTTGGCTGCGGCAAAAGCAGGTATTCCTTCTCGTCCACCACGAAAGCATTATCCTTGCTCAGCGCTGCTACGTTCAGATACTTCTGGATATCGCTGGGCGTATAATTGTTGGCTGTCGGGTTATAAACAAACCGCATGAACCGGCAGTTGTTCGGTGTTGTCATCGTGCCATTCACAGCGTTGATCACCCGATGATCCTGGAAAGTGCGGTTGATCGTGTACGTATAAACATCAATGTTTCCGGCCAGTCCGCTGATCTGATATTCGATGTTCGAATATACGGGGCAGAAACCAGAACGGTATTTTTCAGAGTCCTCTGTCTCTACGGTAGCGCCTTCGATGATCTCCAGTGCGCCCGGTTCCCAGACTGTTCTGCCAACCACATTGGCTGCATGCATATAGACATTGTCAAAACGATAGTCCTTTGCTTCCAGCGTCATGTCGATGATCTCTTCCTTGGTCATATCCTCGACATCGTTTGACTTTGCTGTTGCGATCACCCAGCGCTCTGTCGTATCGTAAACCAGCTTGTCATTGGCAGTCAGCGGCGTCTTGGTGGTGAAGGCGTAATAATTCCCATAGTTGTCAGCAAAGGCATAGTTGCCAACTGGCAGATCTGTGTCCAGCTCCACGGTATAGTACTGATACTCGCCGTTATACAGCGCGTCTCTCGTCTGACAGCTTCGGAAGATCGATCCAAGCTTGGCAACCATACGGTCTTCTGCGGAAGAACGCTCATTATACTTGACCCACTCGTTGTCGGTGTTCAGTCGATAAAGGACCGCCTCTTTCCAGTTGTAGAAATAGTCCTTGGCTGCGGCAATAGGAAAAGTACTGTCGAAATGCATGCGGTACCACCGGGTGTCGCCTTCTGTGATTCTGCTGGCATACTCGGAAGAGTCGCTGTAGCGATAGCAAAAATACATTTCCGATGGCGCACCCGTGTTGTTGTACTTCCACCACCAGGCATAACCCTGGATATTCTCGATGGCAATGTCTGGTGTGGTAGGGGAGAAGTACACCGGATGTCTTTCCGTAACCACTTTGGTCGTGGATTCCAGCGCGGCTTTCGCAGCCTCGTCCGCTGTCTGATAAGCGCCAAGCCGTCCGTTCACCGTGTGACTGGCAAACAGGAATACATGGTTATCTGAGAAGTTTTCCAGGTATTCTTCCGTGAAGGGCAGCCAAAGGGTAAAAGCAACCGGCTTCTCGCGCTTCTCATCGCCTTCCTCCCATTCGATCTCCTTGATATAAGCAGTATCGTAAGACAGAGGATTCCGATCATGAATGATATAGACGATCGACGCCGCGTCATTCAGCGGGTCTCCGTTCTCCTTCAGCTTCTCAGCTTCACGCCACTTGAACTGCTTGTTCTCCCGGACCGTGTAGTCCGTTCGGTAGATCGCACCCTTCGGGTCTTCTGATCGATCCAGGGTCAGACGAAGATAGCCTGTATTGTTGGCATAGTCACTGATCGCCAGCTTGCAGAAGTTGCCGCTGCCAACGATCTCGCTGAGCTCTGTCAGTTTCTCTGCAAACAGGGTTGCTTTCTCTGATACGATCCGCTGCAGCTCCGGCATCTTACGCTGGTATTCTGCGATCGTCTGGATCATCTCGTCTGTCAGCAGATCTACTTCCCGATAATAGTCGAAGTCCATCAGGAAAGAGAAATAGTTGGTAACAGACTGCGTCTCCACCAATGTTGTTGCTGCTGGCTCATCCTGTGTACGCTTCTGATAAACCGGATAGGCGTGCTCGGCGTCTTCGTTCCAGACATAGCTCATGGACGCAGGATCCAGTACGGACCAGATCACTTGCGTACCGACTGTTAAGTCTTCATACGGCGTGAAGTAACGCTTCCAAGTGATCCCTGTTGCTTCGTTGGTGATCTCCAGCACGCACTCCTTGCCCGCCGGAACGTCATTGTTCAGCTGCAGGATGTACTCATTGTGCACCCATTCGTCGATGCCGCAGTAACCGCTGGTTTTATCACCGAAAGCACCGTAGGCATACAACTTCGTCACCAGGTTCTCTGTGTTCAGCGTTCGTGTAACGTTCTTGACATTGTTGCCATAACGAAGCTCAATCACCTTGGACTTTTTTTCGTCTGCAATATCCGGCAGAGAACCGTCTTCTGGTTCGGAGAACGGGTTCATGGGAACGATGTCGATCTTCTTTGTATCACCGTGATAAATCGGCTTAGCCTCAAACAGATCACACATGTTGGAGATCAGCTTGAACGCGCCTGTCTTTGCGGAAGCTTTCAGACTTCTGTACTTCACGGCGCCGCTCATCTTTTCCTTAAAGGTAGCAACTTCTCCTGGCTCCCAGCCTGTACCATCCAGAATGGTTGTCAGCAGCTCCTCCGCTGTTCCAACGTTGTTCCCTTCCTCGTCCTAGAATTCCAGTCCAAGGTTCTTCGTCTTCAGCAGCTGGGCGATATGTCCGGCTGTCACGCTGACACTCTTCATCGCCTTATTGTGAACGATCTTAGGTTCAGAAATGATATACCAGTCCGTTCCATCGTCGTCTATCAACCGGATCCGATAGTCCGCTTTCAGCAGATCGACCCGGAAGTTGTCCTCCTGACTGCCGTCAGCGTTTTCGCAAACGGATGGAATAGTGAAGGAAAGCTCCTTCCATCCGTTGCGCTCTGTGGTTACCACCACGTTGGTAGCCTGTCCATTGATATCTCCGCTGTTGTCATACAGATTGCAGATCTTATGTCCAGCATAGTCAAAGATATCCAACGCCAGGTTTCGTTTGTATCGAAGCACCCCTTCACCTCCTTAAGAGAATGTTGGCTTATATCTGAACACCAGCCTAGTCAGCTCCATGCTTTCTCCAAGCGGTGTTACCACGATCTTGTTCATGGTCATGATGTTTGCTGTTGTCGCAATGTTCTCCGCAGCAGCTTTGCTGACCGTTATTTCATACGGACTGACGACATCCAGGATCTCCGCGTAAGTAACGCCGGAGGTTTCATTATTGAACATCGCGTCGTCTTCAGAAATGGTTGCGTGCGTCACGGCCACCAGCTTATTATTCCGGTAGGTATAGATCTCCTGCGCTGTCCCGGTCACGGAGTACATGATGTCATCATTGTCGTTGTAGGTCAGCTTTGTAATCCTGCCATCTCCGTAAGTAACGGTGGTCAGCCGGTTATGCGCGTCATAAGTATATGTTTCCAGAATGCTGCCATTCTGCGTCAGCGTTGCTGGGAGACCAAGACTGTTATAGGTATACTGCCGGACGGCGCCGTTCTCGTTGATCTCCAGCAGCCTGCCGGATTCATCATAGGTATATGTCGAAACAATACCGGCATCATTCTTTTCTGTCAGCTTGCCATTGGCATCGTATGTGAATGTGACCATGCTGTGGTCTGGCTTTTCAATGCTGGTCAACACACCGTTCGTGTAGTTGTACCGGCTAATGCCATTCTCGTCTTCCGAGGTCTGCAGATATCCAAGCGGACTGTACGTATAGACATAGGTCACCGTATCACTGTTCAGATACCCGATGTACTTGCCCTTCATGTCTTCCGTAAACTTGCCGTCACTGTAGATCGTATGGCTGTTTGCTTCGGCAGTGATCTCCACATCCCGGACAACAGGAAACGCGCTCTTCAAGTTAATTACGCCGTTGTCATGGTAGAGAAAAGCATAATGGCTTTCAAGTCCGTTGGTCAGCAGTGCCTTGCCATTCATGCTGTCCAGGGTCAGATACTTGTTCGCGTTGGTGGTCAGCGTCTTTGTCAGCGCTACGAAGGTTGCCTTCTGCCCGGTTTCCACATTGGCGATCCGAACGCCGTCACCTGTGTCACCAGCAATCTCAATTGCTACCGGCGCATCTTCGCTGCCAGGGTTATACAGAATGAACTCCTTCTGTTCTGTGATCGGTCCATCCGCAGCGAAGTCCCGGCTAGTATCCCAGACAGTTCCAGGTATCATACCGGAGTTTGCTATCATGTCTTCCGCATACTCGTAGTCCGGAGGAACGGTCGTATAGTCCGTTCTGCCAAAGGGATAATAAGCACGCATGTTGATGGTCAGTACACCGTTGTATTTGTTGGTCATCTGCCTGGCGTCGATACTGGTAATTCTTGCCAGATACCAGATCCACGGTCTGCGCTGGAAGACCAGCTTGCCAGAACGTCCACGTTTGAAGAACGCGAAAACTTTGGACAAGCTGCCGCTGGTTACCAGGGTGTCCTCATAGATACACCGTAGCACAAAGTCTTTTGGCTTCACGGTCGTGCCATAGAAATATGCGCCGTCATGTCCTTCGAAACTCTGCTCATGTCCCTGCCATGCAGCCGGTCCCCAGACATAGGTGTTGGCGTTGTCCGGCACATATTCAAGTCCGAGATCGGCAATGTCAACGCCATCAAAAGAAAATCCTCCTCGCATTGTTTCACCTCTTTCCCAAGGAGGTCAGGCCTGCCACCAAGGCAGGCCTGATACCTCTATTTTTTTGCTCTATTCCATTATAACTCACATTGACTGTGGACATCAGAACGAGTAGTTCGCCATGTTCATTCCTTGCTTGTTCAGCTCCTTCAGGAACGCCTGGCCAACCCGCTCCGCTACTTGCTCATAATCCGCATCATCCTTGAACTGCGCTTCCGTAATGGTAATGTTCACGTCACCGACTGAGAAACCCTTACCGCTGAAGCTGGCACTGTCGATATTACTGATGAATGGGTTCAGCTTGATATACTTAGCAGCGTCCAGCATATCCCGCATCAGAGCAGTGTCGTCTGCGCTCAGGAAAGCTTCTGGCTTGCTGAAAGTTCCGTCGACCCAGGTGAGACCCGTGTAGTCAACAAGACCACCGGAGGCATTTTTCTTTAATCGCTTCTGATCAATAATACCTGTAGTATCGTTGTTGTTGTTTTTTGTAGGCAGAGCTTCCATAGTTTGAAGGCTGTCATTACTGTATCGAGAATTTTCTGCATATACAACAAACATATCCTTAAACATATCCGAGAAAGTTTTATCTTTAAAATCCTTATAGTCTTTGTTAAGGAATTCGCTTTCTTCTGACGTTCCTTCATCTGCGTTATGATTACCTCCACCACTGCCACTGCCACCGGCTCCAGTACCAGAGGTAAGCAGCCAATTGTCATCATGGAAATAAGTTGCGCCTTCCTTGAAAGCTTCCAAATAAGCACGGTACATATCTTCCCATTCGACAACCATATACTGCTTGTCCATTTCGGAAGCATTCTTATAGTCTTCGCTTTGCTTCATGTACTCGATAAAGCTTGTCTCGCTGCTGAGGATCGCGTTGATCTCTGTCCACCAGGTATCGGTGATGCCATACATTTGCTTGTAGGTATCTTCCCAGCTGAGCAGCAGGGAAGTCTGCGCAGCGTCCAGACTATTGGCATAGTCCTTGACGTTCGCCTTCAGCCAAGCAAACAGATCCTCCTGCTTCATCTTCAGCACGGTGTTGGCTTCATCAGCAAAGTTATTGGCATCCTCCAGCAGAACGTTCAGGTCTTCTTCTGTACTGCTCTGGTATTCGCCATAAGCGTCGATCTGATCCTGAATCGCATCCTGCTGTGCCTGGCTTTCGTTCTCTGCGATCTTCCAGGCAAGATCCTTTTCCAGCTCCTCGATCTTTTCACGCAGCGTAGCGGCATCCTTTGTACGGGTGCTGTCCATTGAGATCAGTGCATACTGCCTGCGAAGCTCCGCCAGTTCTTCATACTTCTCCGCTTCATCTTCAGCTTCCTTACGCTTGTTTAGCCGTTCCTCAATCAGGTTCTTCTCTTCTTCTAGGGCTTCCTTCTTTTTCTCGATATCCTTGGAAAGCAGCTCCCATTCATCCTGATATCTCTGCCGGATAGCGTCCAGAATGATATCTTGCATGGAAACAGTACCTTCCACCATGCTGCGGTATCTTTCGATGCGAGCCTGGATCTCCTGTTCCACCGTACCTTCCAGATCGATCCGGGTCTTCCTGGCAGTCTGCCAGTTCTCCCGCATCTTCTTAGTGTTCTCTGCTATAGCGTTGTTGCATTCTTCAATAGATTCTTCGTAGGAAAGGATAGAATCGCGCAGGCTGTACCAGTCGTCAGAGCCTTGGGCAGTTGAAGCCATCTGCTGCTTCAACCGTTCGATAGCTTGTTCGGACTCGGTAATTATCGTCCGACGCAGGTTATTCTCTTCGCCAAGCATAGCGTTGAGGTTCAGCCATTGTCCAGCATTCTCATACTTTGTTTCTTGGAACTGCAGCATCTTCAGCCGGTGATCACTGAGCTCCTTCTGATGCTTCAGCTCTTCGATCAGCTTCTGGGCTGCGGATTTACCTCCGCCGCCTCCGCCACCGCCACCTGGCTTGCGTGCAGTTTGTCCAATGTCATCCACCTTAATTTCCGCCTTGATATTTTCACCATCTGCAGTAATAACCAGTGCGCCAGAAACAAGGAATGATTGCAATGCAGCAAGGATACCTTGATAAGCTGGATCTAACATCGATGCTAAAGCACCGTCGATTTCACCAATATCCAAAGACCCATTCGTAAGAGAATCCAAAGAAATACTAAGTCCGTTACCTAAGTCAATCGTGCCTGCTTCCTGATCCCACGCTTTTGTTAAAGATTGCGCAAGGTTTTCAGCAACTACATTTGCCCAGTTTTGATACATAGCCAAATCTGCATTCTCTGTGCTTTGTAAAGAACTTTCAATCAGCGAATCAAATAAACCAGATTTCATGTCAGCGTCAGACAGATCAAGCTTTGTTAATTGCTTAACGCCAGCAAGTGTCCGGCTATCTCTTTTTCCTGCGCGCCAAGCATTTCTGTAAAATTGATTGTGAGAAGCTTGTGTCATCTCTTGGTTCATTTGACCAACAGCGCTTGCAACTTCCTACGCTGAACCGCCTAGTTGCTTTATTTTGTTTGTTACGCCATCTGTAGCAGAGCCAAACTTTTTCCAATTATTTATATATTGTGCCTGTGCATTAGCATTAAACTTTCTCATGTCTTCGGCCTAAATCTCAGCTCCGCTTGCTAACTTTTGTAATATTTCAGATCCACCTTCAACATTTTCGAAAAATGCTTCCAGGTAAAGCTGTTGATCTGGATTGGCAAAAGCAGCTTGCAAATCTCCCAGTGCTGGCAAGCCATTCTCGTCTTTTCCCAATCCTTGCCAGATTTCATAACCGCGATCCCAATTTTCTAAAGATAAATCACGATATGCTGCACGGAAACTTGATGCACGTTCCAATCTGCCGATCAATGCATCGTCAAATACAATATTGCCATTCTCGTCAATAGGAGATTCTCCGAATATATCATCATGCTGACTGATAAATTCTCTCCATTTATTTTCATCGTTGCCTAATCCTAATTGTGCTAATTCTGTATCTTTGATAAGTGATTGAAGCGACATCCCTTCCGGGTTTTGGCGCGCTAATTCAAGCATTCTATCTACGATTGCATTAGTTCTAACTCTTTCATCATATGTATTTCCAAACATGGCTTTATACTGTTCGTCCCTGTATTCATTTGAAGCTATCAGTCTTCCAGTATTATCAAACGAAAGCAAACTCATATAAGCCTGTAAGTCTCTCTGCTATTGAGTTGGATTTTCAAAAACAGAATTAGGCAAATAATTTGCAGCAGCTGTTTGATACGAATTTGAAAACGCCGAGGTGAAAAGATCATAGGACTCAAGCAAATCTTGATAGTTAGCTTTATTGCTAAGGCGTTTTAACTGTGTATCGTTTAGATCCATAAACGATGCAATCGGACTCCAATCAAGTTCTGCCCATCGTTTAGCATCGCCGCTTTCATAAGCTGCACGTACTTTTTGCATTGCTTGTTCTGCTGCATTATACTGTTCAAAAGATCCTTTTATTCCAGACAATCCTTGCGCTTGTTCGCTTTCGTTTCCGTAAGCCAATAACGCAGCGTTTTGAGCAAGTCCGAATCTGTCATATGTTGTACCAATATAATATTGTGCAGCAGCAAGCAAAGCTTGTTTATATATGTCAGAATCAACATTGCTTCCTGTTAATGCAGCTACATTGTTTTCTCCAATGGCTTGCTCTATGGCAGTTTGCATATTAGAAGCGAGGTCATCATAGCTTAAAGTACCATTAATAATATCTTTAATTCGCGCTGCTATGGTCTTCGAGCTATACGCAGCAGAACCAGAAAGTTGCAGTTTCTTAGTATCATAGAATGTTCCAGCTTCGGAATAATATCCTTCATCTCTGGTAAGATTACCAGAATCGTCGATACTAAAGCCACCATATTCGGTAAGTACTCTTTTTAATGATTCATATTGAGCTGGATTGTATTGTTTAAGCAGCTTCAACCATTCAGAATAAGTACTGACTTCTTGATTTCTTGCAGACGATTCCTTATAAGAATTTCTAGCTTGATTCAATAAATTGTTGAAACCGATGGTTCTGATTTTATCCTCACTATATCCATAGTATTCTTCCAAAGCTGCCATTTGTTCAGCTGTGTTATTACTAAATAATCTTCCTGCTCTGTTCCGTTCTGATATCATGCTTCTCATAACATTATCCATAGATCCTTCACGTGCACGAATTAATCCTGATATTGTATCTTCAGCTCCAGTAAAATAAGTGCCGTTTTGCACACCTTCGGTCATCATTCTTCTCGCTATATCGCTGCCGATATATCGATCAATCATATCAGAATATTCTAAAGTAGTTGTAGTAGTACCTGGTATAACTCCATAGGCAACAGGAATTCTTGTTCCTCCAGAATTTATATAATATTCACCTGTCGAGCGATCCATGCTCAAATGATAAGCAACTTCTTCTGCAGTTAATGCTCGCCCATCGTCCGTATGCCATCCTTTACGTTCAGAAGTACTAGTTGTATTATATGCATTTTGAAGCATTGCAGCAGTTTCCGTACTTAAAGCGCTGAATATTTCAGGCAACTGATCGGTTGTTACGCCCATCGCCTAAGCAATTTCGTCAGCCTACTTTCCGTTAGTATACGCATCATAGAACGTTTTTAATTTATCTGTTGTCCATTTTTCTTCGCCTGCATGAGTAATGCCTTCTAATGCTTCAGCCATGTCTGTCGCAGTAGCTTCTTCAGGTTCTTGCATTGCAAGTGCGCCGTCTTTGATTTCAACTCCGGCTGCTTTCATTGCGGAAATAAAGATCTCCGCAGCGGCAGCAACGCTGGATCCTAAAGTTTCAGCTTGACTTTGGATACTGCTCTAGAGGCTATCCCAATCTCCGAATTGGCTTAGATCAATCTAAAAGTCACCCATCAAATCTTTGAACTCTGTTTCCATCTCACCAAGCATAGCTTCTATAGCTCGACGCGTCTCTCCGCGATTCTCGAATTTCATGTATCTGCTCTTCTCTGTTTCCGTCCATTTACCAATGCTGGCTAATGTATTCCAGTCGTTATCAGAAATTCTGGACCATTGTTCAAATGTTTTTGCTCTTTGAACTTGACCAAACGCCTGCGAAGCTTGCCTGTATGTATCTATGCTTGACCGGAGTGTTTCTTCTGCTGCTCTCTTTTGAGCTTCAGTGCCATCTTTCAGATCGTTTGCTGCAGCTCGTAAACCATAACGATCATCCCTGCCAGCAAGAATACCTTTCTGAATGTTGTACTGGGCTTCACGATACTCTTCGCTATCTTTATCTGCATGGAATAAGTCGAAATAAGACTGCCCATATTGAGACATAATTGAACTACGAACATTTGCGTAAGGAGCAGTGTTTAGCAGTTTTTCAAACGCGCTGTAGTTTTCTGCATTACGTAATCCTTCGAGTAAATCAGACATAGATGCCTGTGAAGTACCAACTGAACTTGGAAGCTCTGGACGAAGGAATGTGACATTACTGGCCCAATTGTTTCCAAACTACGCAGTCGTTCCTTCAACAGTCATCCCAAAACCTTGAGCAAGTGACACAAGTGGCTGATAAAATTCGCTATCCGTTCCAATAAGTTCCAGTAATGTAGAAATTGTTTCAGCATATTGAGTTAATCTACTGTCGCTTTGAATTTTTTCTTGTGCTGATGCTCTTATATCTGTGATGTTCTTACCGTTAATTTGACTTTCTTTTAATCCAATCTTTCTTGCAGCTTCTTTATATTCATCATCGGATAAATTATCTGTAAAAATAGCAGCTGCCGCCTGGGTATATTCACTCATGTTATCATATAATTGATCCATGGCGTTTTGTCCAAGCACGCCGCCAAAACCAAAACCATTGATATAACTTAAGATATTGCTGTCGATTTTACCAGCTTTGATTTTCTCGTCAAGACCTAAACTGCTTAACGTAATCCACATCAAAGTGTCAAGATAACTCCGATCAGCACTGGCAGCTATGCGAAGTTTGTCAGCCGGAATTTCCCCGCCAAATCTAGGATCTATTAACTCACCTGACTCTTTATACGTTTCAAGAACATGATAGAGAGCTTCACCTAAATCAGTGTTCCTGGACGCAAAAGCACTTAACTCTTCTTCTGTTCTGAATATTCCATTATCTCCAATTAATTGATCAGACGTTCTATTTTTATCTGCAAGCCATTCAGATAGTGCTGTAACTTGCTCTTCATTTTGCTTCTTGCTCACCGCACCAGAAGCTTGTCCAAGTGTATCCAAAAAGTCATTAGCAGATTCGATCTTAGCTTTGAACGATGCAACTCCACCCTCAATCTACACACCAAGGTTTGTCAGAAGTGCTTGAATTTCCGCTGGCAAATCGCTAAGACTTGTGACACTGTAAGCAGACTTCAACGCATCGGCAAAGTCCGTGCCATAGTTCGCAAACCTGGTTTGAACTTGCTGAATTGCAGCACCAGCATGATCGAAGCTCTTATACATCTCTGCTGTTGCGGCATCCCAATCCATGAAGCTGGCTAACGTACTCCAGTCACTGGAATTAGTAAACCTGCTCCAGCTCTCACGGTTACCACTAGCACTTCGCATTCTGCCAAGCGCAGCCTGCGCTTCTCTGGTTCCATACACCATCGAAGTTAATTGCCGTTGCGCTTGCATCTGCTCTGCCACGTTCGCATAATTAGCCATCGTATTCGCTGCGGAATAAAGACCAAACCGATCCCCATTGGCAGAAATGTTAGCATCCATTACAGCACGTCTGGCTCCACGAAGCTGATCTTGTTGCTCTGGACTTAATCCTTCGGCATCCTGTAATTGCGCAATGGTGCCTACGTTAACTCCATATGTTGCTTCAACTTCTGCCGCCATTGCGGCGTCGGCGTCTGCCATATTTTGTCTCTCTTCAGGGGTAGCATCAAGATATTTCTTAACCCATGCGGCACGTTGGCTTGGTGTGGAAGCAATACGACCAGCAGATCCACTAAGTTTATGACGCTGTGATTCAAAATACTTTTCTCGGTTAATAGAAACGCTATATTGTGGTCTGCCGTCGTCGGTAGCAGCCCCTTCTATTTTTATTGCTTGTAACCAATCTGGAACTTCGTCTTTCTACATACTGCCATTATTTAATGCTTCTTCATACGTTGCAGCCAATGGTTCTAAAACTGTTTTTTCTGCATACGTCTGAGCAGCGTCTAATAATGTTTGAACAGATCCATCCGGTAAATTATAGAATTCGTCATTACTCTAAATCAAACCAGCCTGCATAAGTGTCTGTATCTTTTCTTCATCTGTCGCATTAGCACGAAGCCCCATTAAACCTTGTAAAGCGCTTACGCCAGCAGAACGCATAGCTGATTTGACCTGCATCTTCTGTCCTTGTGAGCTTTTCCCATTTTGTAGCGTTGTCAGCCATTCGCCTGATTCTCCAGCAAGGTTACCGATGGACGCCTGATATTGATAATAAGCTTGACGCAGCTGCTGCTCGGCCTGGTTCTTTTGTTCTGCGGTAGCATCTTTATTATCGAACACACCAATTGCTGTGCCAATGCTGCTGTTATTAATGGCATCTTTATTTTTATAACTCTCCCAATACTGTTTTCTTTCTTCGTTGGTCATTCCAAGCCATTGCTCAAGGAAGGTGTTAACTTCTGCATCGGTCATCCCGATAACACCATATGAACCACCCATTAACAAAGGCGATTTAGTAGCTCTATCCATGTAACCTTTGTTAAATACAACTTTTTTACCCTGTCCTTTATCAGATGGAGTTTCTGATATTACATTACCACCAAGAGCTATAACACCTGCCTCGTCAATCTCTCCGGCACTATACATCTTTTGATAATCAGCAGTCAGTCTGTCTCTGTATTCTTCGCTATCATAATATTGGTTTGCTCTTTCAATCCACTGAGCTCTATTTGGATAATATTGTTCAGCGGAAAGGGAATACAAAGACATAATGGCTTGATCCCGAGCATTAGATCCTTGAGTACCGGACATAACGTTGATCGTCTGTCCAAGCTGGTTGCTTGTTTGCGTAAGAGAAACTTCTGCGTCAAGTTTAATCTTACCGCCCTTTTGAATATCTTTGAGCGCCGCCGCAATGTTTTCGCTTAATTCGCCAAGCTGAACCAATGTGTCAAGTCCTTCGGTTTGGATCTTGACTTTAAATTGTTGTTCGAGCAAACGTCCTTCATCGGTTTTGCGTTGATCAGGAGACATTTTCAACCATCTTGCAAGCTCAGGGCTATATTGCTCTAAAGCTCTAATTGCTTCATCCGTTACCTTCTGACCATCATATTCTCCTGATTTTAACGAATCTACGATAGTATTCCAATCTAAACCTCTGCTGCCTAATTCGGACGCTCCGGTTGCTACGGCTGCAAGCCAATTGCTCGTGAACTGCTGAGAATAGTCTTTCAAGTCTTCATAAAGATCGACGCTTTGAGGTGTGTAACCTGTAATAGCGATAGGCTCTGTTGCATCGTCTGTTGCGCCCGTTACTTCAAAACCTTGAGCTCGTAATCTCTGAACATATTGTTTTCCTGCATCATCCAATTCATTATAACGTTTAAACCGTCTGCTTCCATCTGTATCTGTTTCTCCTAATATTTGTAATGCATCCGCTCTCGTATCACGCAATAAACTATCTGTATCCTCAGTCTGGATTTGTTGCCATATTCCATTCCAGTATTGTTGACGGTTTCTATAATCAGAAGCTGTAGTACCCAAATAAGATGCAGCTTGTTCGACTTCTGACACAGTCATAGGTCTGCCACTGATAGCAATTTGATACAACGCATTTCCTCTGTCTATACTCTCGGTCGTCTGTCTACGTTTGCTTAATCGATCTCTGGTGGATCCGCCATACGCTTTATTTTGTATGTAAGAAATAATATCATCTGCTGTATGTCCGCTGTTACTTGAAGCACTGGCCCACATTAACGCGAATTCTGGATCTGCAGCCAACATGTTTTGAAGCAATCCATTAGCAAAATTGTCTCCATTGATAGCTTTATTGATATCATCAATAGTCGTTTTGCCTTGAATCGTTGACGCTAAACTTGCCCATTCCCAGTTGTAACCTCTTTGTTTAGCCGTGATGCTTCTGACAACATCTTGAATGACAGTTCCAGTTTCACGAACAGCTTTAGTGCCAGAATCTGTATATTGAACCGCATTGCGATCATATAACCCTGACCGATTGATATATACATTGCCATCAGCGTCAGCGCTTATTTTGCCTTCTAATAAATCTTTTAACGGACCAGAAAGAGTAACGGAACCTTTACCTTCGATAAAGTCTTTAACCGTTAATCCTTTATTCTTTTGATGAGCGTTATAATACTGTGCTTCGATTTCTTCCATAGCGGCTTGATAAAAATCGCTTTCTCCATTAGCCATAAAATCGTCAGAATCAAATGTAAAACCATTAAAATTATACTTGTACTATTTGCTTGGAGCTAAAGCTCGGAACAAGGCTCCTGATGATAAACTAAGCAATTCTTTGTTTTGTAAATTTTCATCTAACCATCCCTAAAATGCTTCTGGAGTAAGCTCACCTTCGTATGATTCCAAAAATGCTTCTGTTAAAGACTCGTCTCCTCCAGTAAACATATCAATAGCTTCTTTAACACCGGTAGATGCAGCAACTGCTTTTAAAACCCTCATTCGGTTAGCTTTTTCTTGTCCTCTCTGTCGCTCCATCCACAAATTATAAGATTCCGATAAAGCACCTGTTTTTTCGGAAGTCTGTTCACTTGTGTAAGACTAAGTTCCCGAATCGCTAACACTATTGCCTAGTCTCAAAACAACTTGTTCGTGATGTGTTGAAGGTTCTGTTTTTTGTGAAGCAGCTCCTTGCAAAAGACCTTCTTGCTATTTGCCAGATAAAGAACTAGTATTATCAACTAGAGGTTGTGCACCAGCATCCGTTAAATGTAAGCCACCAACATCGCTTACAACACCGTCTCTGGCAAGAATTCCATCAACGTGCCAACGTTTGGATGTCGCATTATCCATTTCCTCTTCTGATTCAATAACGACTTCTTCAACGATTTCTGCAGCACTATCTAATAAACCTGAAAAACCTTCACCTAATCTAGTGAGCATATTATTGCCAGCATCTTCAATAAGATTCTGATTATCTTGAATAATACTTTTGTCAAACGGTTCGATTTCTGGCAATTCAATATCTGCATTGTTTAACCAAGATACGATTTCTTCTGAACCTAAAATAGTCGAAATAAATCCATTGTATGCATGCTGCACTTGCTGATAATTATCGGTTCCAGTTGCTCGATCCAGCATCTCTCTTGCTGATTTCAAATCATTTGGAAGATCGCTTAAATCTATTTGATTAAGATTACTGCTTTGATAATATTCACTTAAATCTTCAAGCTCAGATACTTCTGATATAGGCGTTTCTTCCGTCACAACTCGTTCTGCGATATCTATAGCATGACCTCTTTGTTCTTCTAAATAAGCAACAGAATCAAGCAAACTCCTGCTTTTATTTCCTTCTGGTGTTTGACTTTCCTCATGCTCGACTTCATCTATAATGCTATCAAAAATAGATAGTGCTTGTTCAAATTGACCAGTACTTGGTCCTTCTGCTGCAGTTAATAAATACCCGCTTATACTACCGAGTTGATTAGATAAAATCTATTCATAAGAAGTTTTCACTCCATTAATTGTTGGGCCAAGTCTCGTCATTGTTTCAGAATAATGATCTGTAATAGCTTCAAGATTTGCTAAAAGACCCTCAATAGCTCGCGTCGCGCTAACAGTTGTACGTCGTTCATGTTTCTGCTCTTCAGACAAATTCTTTTCAATATCCCGACCTGCATTCTCTTCAATATCCTGTCCTGTTAATTGAGGAGTATCCTCTGATAATGTAATATACTCACGTTCAAATGATGTTGGTCTTGTTTGAAACTCCTATGATGTTGGTTTTGTCTGAAACTCCTATGATGTTGGTTTTGTCTGAAACTCCTAATAATACAGATTGTTTGCATCAGAGGTCGCAGTAGTTGATATGCGTTTATCAAATGCAGCTCGATCTGCTTTTCTTCTGGCTGTTCTGAGAGCAACTTTGTTTGCTAAATCCTGCTCAATGGCTTCGATAACACTTTCATATACTGATATATCTTCTTCTAAAGATGGTGTAAATTCACCTTCTTCACTGAATAAACCACCATATGCAATATCATCTCTTTTTAAAATACTTGCTATCTTACTAGTTTTCGCAAAGTCGCTTATTCTCTGAATATAATCCATTCTTTCGTTAATCATATTTGATATCTCGAAAAGATTTGTTGGACTCTACACCAATCCCAATTCTTGTGCTGATTCTCTAAGACGATCAAAATCAACAACGTTTAAAGGATTATCAGGATCAAAATAACGTGAAAAATTATTAAACATCGCTCGTGGATCAGAATCAGTTGGAAACGATGCTGATATTGCATTTATTAAATCAATATATTGCAAAGGATCCTTAAGCTAATATGTATTGCCACCAAACCGAACGGAATTTGCATCTTGTATTAAACTACCATTAGATGTCGATGGAGAAATGTGACCGAAAGCAATTGCTTTCAAAAAATCATCCATGGTTTTTCCTTCTGATCCATTATAACCTAAATTAAAAGCAGCAGCTTTTAATTCTTCACTGCCTAAATAAGAATCAAAAATACTATTATGAGGTTGATGTTTTTCATCCTGAAATTCATCAAAAATGGTTGCAAGCAAATACGCTCTTAAACCATCAAAAAATTGACTACCATCTTTTAAATCATACGTTGTCCCTTTCCACTGATCTCTTATTACTTCTGGCATATCTAAATTAGCGCCTGCGTGAGTTGCCACATAGTCATCCACAGTAAACGTAGAATTCTCATCCATTTGAACGAAACCTATTTGTTGAACTAAATCATCATTATCTTTAAATGCTTTTGCCAAAAGCGGTGTAGCGTTAGCCAAAGCATAACGTGCCTGCTTTGCTCTTTCCTCTCTTAGCGTTTTAGAGGCTCCAGCAACAGCTTCTGCCCAAGACTCTGCGGAACTGGCAGAGGAATCAAAAGCGAGCCCTAGCGAAGCAAGGGTAGTACCAAGACTTGTTATTTCGGCTTCGAGTTCTGTAGCTTTTTCAGACTTTAAGCTTTCGTCAAATTCAGCACTGTTCTTTTTTAAATTATCATATTCTTCGCCTAATTTTTTAATTTTTTCAATTTGCTTTTCTGGACGCGATAATACCTTATCCGTAAATTCTATTTGACCCTTAACGCTCTTTTCGGCATTTTTCAATTGTTCTTTTTCTTCATCGCGCGTGAATATCTATCCAATTGCACTACCTAAACCTAAAGCACCGATGCCTGCAACAACTCCAAGGATCGCGCTAATAGCACCAACCCCAGGAATAGAGTGTGTCAGAGCTGTAACAACGGCTTTTATAGCAACAGCAATACCTGCTATCGCAACTGTTGCCGCAGGTGCTTTTTCGGTGATGCCACTTAACCCCTGCATTATACCAGACAGCATATCAATGATACCACCGGATACGCCGCTGACATTAAAACTTTCAATAAGCCCATCGAAAGAAGACTTCATTTCTTGGATCTTACTATTGATACCTTCGATAATGATTTCGTATTTGGACTGTGTAGCTCCACTGCTGCCTTCAGCAACTCCAAGAAGCTCATCGAAATAAGCACCGTTATCTTCAGCCATACCTTCCATTAAAGCTTGGAACATATTCTGCTGACGACCACCAGCCATTGCGTATGTTATGTTGCCTCTCTGAAGATCATTGATGTCGTTCCAAACTTTTGCAAGATCGCGAAGTATGGCTGTGCTGCTTCTGAACCCGGATCCTTCTCTCATTTGAATACCAACAGACTTCAGTGCGTTTTCAACATCATTAATGGAAGTTGCTTCGCCGCCTTCATCGTTTATATATCCAGCCTTTGTGACACGGTTCATTCGGCTGAACAATGTTTGCAGAGCTGTACCGGCTTGAGCACCACCAAGTTGAGTCTTACTGGTAATAACTGTCAGCATGGTGTTTAATTCATTGTAACTGACACCTGCATTAGCAGCAGCCGCCGCAGACTTCTGCATACCCTTTTCGATCTCTTCAGCTGTTGTCGCAGCTCGATCACCAAGCGCGGTTAATGCATCCATTGCTTCGTAGATATTATCAACAAGTCCAGTTTGAATAGCTGTTGTTAATCCCTTTGTAGCTGTAGTAACTTTCTGCCCAGTAACAGTCTAGAATTTGATGATCGCATCTGTACGTTCTCTTACTTCTGCGTCTCCAAGACCTTGACGATACAACGATGCCTCAACTTCAGCCACGTTAGTTGCAGATGTTTTAAGCTCAATTGCTTTATCGATTGTATCAGAACGGATAGATGCCATCTCTTCGTCTGTTTTGTAAGTGATCGCCTGGATCTGCCGCATTGAAGCATCATATTGTTTGACAAATTGGGTTGCTTCACGAATAGCAGCCATAAAGAAGCGATGACTGAACATACGTATAGTATGATCCAAGGTTTTATTCATCGCTTCAAGAGATGTTCCAACTAAATTTCCAAATCCACTAAAACGTTTCATCCCTTCATTGGCATCTTCAAGTTGCCGATTATATTTCTTTAGGTTTTCTGTTGCTGTGCTATATCCAAATTTAGCCATGTTCGCATCATGCTCATTGACCCCTGGTTTTAGTTTCCCATCTTGGTCATAGTATTTATCCATCTCTGCTTTGTATAAATCTTGATCTGCTTTTGCTTTTCCTGCCCCAATTGTTGCTTCTTCTTTTAATGAAGCATATGAATCATACATAGATCGACGACGAAGATAAGCTTGAGTCAATGCAGAATTGCTATACAGATAACGATTTTGCCTATCCCTTGCTGCAGCTTGACGGTCATAAGCAGATGTACCAAATTGTGCTTGTTGTAATCGTATTTTAGCCAGATCTTCATTATACTTATCTTTAACTGCAGATTCTTGTGCTCTCAATGCAGCGTATTGCTCTAAGGCTTCCGGCTATTGTAATGTAGCTAGTCTTTGCATAAAATTAGTGTATGCGTCATTATCAATTATATGATTGTCTAATAATGATTTAAAATTCTAAGACAGCCCAAATAATTCCATCATTCGATCGGCTTTGATATTATCTTTTAAAGGAATAGTCTATGCACGAGCTCCGGATTGTGAAGCATATAATGAATCTAACGCAGAGTTAGAAACGTTAATTGCTTGCTGCTACAGTATTGTTTGATATTTCTAACCTTGCTCGGATAGTTTTTTCAACTGCTCAGATCCTTTGTCTAAAGCAGATTGGTCTTCTTTTGTTATATTATTTGTTCCTTTATCTTTGATTTCTTTCTCAAACACTTCGTATGTCTATTGTGCCTGCTGAATGCTTTGTGTTATTTGCTTAAAGCCATCTGCAATACCGCTTAGTTTTTTATTACCGTAAGCAGATCCCATCAAATCCTCAATATGTGAGCCTGCTTGAATGGCGTCTGATTTATCTCCGGTTGCAGCTTCACGTAAAGCGGTCCTGTATTGTTCTAAAGCATGTTCATGTTTTTCGGCAGCGGTTGCTAATGTTTGCGCGTCTGCGCCTCTTCCCAAAAGAGCGTTGCGCTCTTCTTCATAACCTTCATGGATGCGTGATCGATAACCGACCCATTTTGAGTAACTACGATCTTTAGTTCTTCTATTAAGATCTCCTTGCATTTGCTGATTAAATTCATCCCAACTATTTTCAAATGCTTTAATATCTTGACGCAAACTCATTGCTTCTGCTATGGCCGTACCGGTGTCTTTACTCATCCTGCGCCTAGCAGCAGCTCCTTCATTTCTTATATTTCTTTCTTCTTCTTCACGAGCCTCTCGATAGACATCTTCTGTTGCTTTTTGGTTTGCTTCATATTGCAAGCGATCAAACCCACTATCTCTCATGTTTCTAATATTAAACTGCGATCCATTTGGTTGCGATCCATATGGGTTTAACATACCAGCTCTTAATGCGAATATAGAGTCGCCAGTTTGTTCTGCAAAAGCAAATCGACGAGCTGCGATACCTTGAAGTCGTTTTTCTACCGCTTCTCTTTCAGCTGGATTAAAATCCCAAACGTTTGTCTGCAATCCACCTTTTTCATTATAGGAAATTACACCAAGACGATCTGCGTTAAAGGCGCCTGGCCTGGAAGATTGATACGAATATAACTGGTCGCGGACACCCATTCTACGATTAGGATCCTATGATTCTATATGCCAATAATCTCTAATCGGTTTTAAGTCAAAATCGACCTTTCGTCCTTGGGGATCTATTAACCCAAGATCAACCCATCCTACTGATTTAATTTGTCCTGACCCATCTGGCAAATCACCGAAATTTGGATGACGTAACATTTGATAACTTGCTTTTTTTTGGCCAGGATGATTTGGATCATCTACTTCATATACTTGCCAATCCTTAAACCGTTCTGTAAACATACCTGCGGCTTGTCTTGCTCTTAAATACCTTTCATAATGTGGACTATTCTTATCAACACCGTCTTTAAACCAATGCTTACCTGCAGCTAAAACATCTTGAACGCCGTCGATTAAAGCTTCTGCTGGCTCTAATTGTCCAGTAATAATATTATCGAAGAACTTTTGAAAATATTCAGTATCAGGCATTGGAGTGCCTTCGTTTTGATGCTTTCTTTTAAATTCAGCCCATTGTCCCATGGTTAAATCAATGGCATTACCAATATGAGCTTGAGGAGAAGATACAGATTCTTTACCTTCTACGTAACGTTCATACCACTCTTGAGGATTCTTTTCTAATGACATAAGTTGCGAGTAGCTATATGTCTAATTATAAGCTCGTTGTTTTGCTTGCGCTATTTGCTGTGCTGTTCCCCAAGACTGCGTGGCCGCAACCATTGTTGGATTCAAACCAACAGCTATAGCCTGGTTAATTCTTTCTTGATCTCGAGATGCGTTAAAAGACGTTCCGAAAGCTGAAGCATCACTTGTAGTACGTAAACCATCAAATAGCTTCATATATCCATCGGTTTTACCTTCAACTAAACCAAGCATGTTTAGATAATTCAAACGAGATTGCTGGAGATCAAGTGCTTTCTTTTGGTCCTCCGATTGCAGGGGAGTAAAACTATGACTCTTCCAGTTCTGAAGAAGTGCAGTAAGTGTTTCCTTATCTTCTAAGCCAACGACTCCGCCTTGCGTCAGAAGCTTGGCGAATATTTCATTGTTCTTTTTGTAATACGCTGCCTGAGCTTGAGACAAAGGATCTTCTAATGCAGCTAATTGATTGGCACTCATTCCGTTAAATACAGGCAAGTCATTTTGTGCTTCTATCATTTGCTCGATCACACGATTAGACAGTGGAGTTTGGGCAACAGATGACAACGCTGAAGCGGTTAATCCGTGGAATCGACTAGGAAAGTTGATTTCTGCAAAATTGCCTAAACGTTCAAAATCATTATTTTGTATTGATCCAACTAAATTATTGAATACATGACTGAAAGGACGACCAAGTTTTCTAGCCTTATGAGCATATGAAGTCCATTTTCCTGCAACACCAGTCTTCATATACGTGCTGTCAACATCGTATAACTGTGCTAAATCTGCTGCAGCTTGACCGTACTGTCGAACCATTTCTGGATCATTCCAGTTGATAGTAGCCAATGCGTCCTGCGCCCTAGATATAGAACCCATCTTAATCTGAGACACAGCTTGTCTAAACATCAACTTATATATATCTTCTGGTGTCTGACTCCTTGGCGTGTAGTTGTTTTCCTGTTGGATTTGTTCTGCTGTTGGCTTTATGTCTGGATTTCTTTTACCGTATTTATTTGTACGCCCTTGATATGTGGATTGGACATATCTATATAAATCTTCTCTCAAAAGCTGAATGGTATCACCATCAACATCGCCACCGCCCATTTTAGCGATAGTATCCATATTGGTGTATATAACATCATCTGTTAGCCCATACTTCCGTCCTGCTTTCAGATACTCTTTAGAAAGATACGCTAAATACTGCTCTCCTGGGACAGCTGGCCAACGCCCTGCTCCAACATTTGGATCCGATAAAAAGCCAGCGGCTAAACCGGCGTATGTGCCGTCTGCGTTATCTTGCGATCTTAAAGAAAGAATATTTGCGAGATGTTTGTTTCTTATTCTCAAACCGTTTTTCTGACCGATTTTTATAATTTGCTCAGCAGCATTTGGAACAGCCAATCCCATCATAGCACCATTCTCTGAGAATAATTCATTGTTCAATCTAGAGATTTGTGCTTCTTGAATGGCATCCATAACTCGTTGACGAGCTAATGGCTCAGACCACATCAGAGCAGGATTATCTCTGATTTTCTTATCTAATGAATTATCTTCATCCGTAAATAACCTTTGCGCTGTTTTAACAGGATCGTTCCATAATTCACCTATATAACGATCCCAAGCTTTTTTATTTGCGTCAAGTTGACGATCTGTCATATCTAAAGCTTGCTACATTTGTCTTCCAAGGCTGCTCTTCCTAGAAATAAACTGACTGCCTGTTTTTCCTATACCGAAACCAAGCGGCGTAGATACTAATTCTTGCCATACGTCCTGTGCTTCTTTATTGCTTTTATTTTGAAATAACGGAGACTTAATGACTGAATCTGTTATTAAAGCATCATATTCCATAATGTCAAGCATCTGTTTTGAAAACTCTTCTTCTGTCAGCTTATCTCTAACAGCTTGTATGCCTTTTGTATTGTATAATTTTTTCGTTTCTTCGGAAGCATTTATTGCAGGAACATACATGTGATCAACGCCGTACAAATCTCTTATCATCTGTTTGTAGTCAACTGTTGCAGCTATTCCTTTCATTCCACCAACGCGAAATGTTGCATTATTTCCTGGTATATAACCTGGCATAAAGAATGATGCACCATCTAACCCGGTAACCTCATCTTTTTTCTGACCGGGTAACAAACCTTCTATTGATTTCAAATCAACGAAAGCTATTTTGCTTTTTGATGGCAGCCGGCCTCCCAACCGTTCAATAGGTACTGTTGGAGTTAGATCTCTGTTTCGTGCTTCAAGATTCTTATTTGACTTATCTGCGGTAGAAAACACATAATCTCCTGGCGTAAAGTTTTCAAAAATCGGTACGCCTAACTACTTTAACGATGCATTTGTTTGTGCTACATAAACATCTTCAGGAACCAGTGATACAACGCCATTTTTAAAATTAGTAGGCACATATCCTCCCATATTTCCGAATGGAGTCACTGCATATTGATGAGATGTGCCTGGTATTGTTTTTGTTTTTGCCATTAATTGATTGATGATCTTATGAGTTTCTTCATTTGCTCTTGGTTGACCGTTTTCCCATATCAAATGACCGTTTTTATCAGTCTCAAACATTTGCTTTGAAAAGTCTATCTGCAACATCTTTGGTCGACCATAGTCTGTTTTACTCCCATTTCCAAGAGTGTTATTGCCGTACATTCCAAGAAGCCTTGTGAATCCGGATTCTTGTATCATTTTGTTAATAGAAACGCCCCGCGGCCTTTCTTCGTATTCACTTTGCGCTTCTCCATTTGGATTTAAAATTCTTCCTTTTTTAAAATCATCCCATGTTAAACTCATGATTTGATATCTGTTTGGATTGGAGACAATTTGACTGTTAGCAACCACATTGAAACTTCCTGGAGTTTCCAATCTCGGCTTAGCTCTTGTGTACACAGGTTGAATACCGAGTACAGCAAGTTGTTCCATTGCACTAATTGAATCACGTACACTTCTATTATTACTGTTTGCTATTCTGCGAACATCATCCGGATCAGCTGAAACGATACTGCGATACCACTGAGGTTCTCCTTCTAAGGCTGGAATCATAACATCTTTATGTAAATGACCAAGTGCTCTGGCTAATTGAAGCGTTGATATAGGTTTGCTTGGCATGTGCAACGCCCCAGCTTGACCATTGCTAGTTGAGCGAGTTGCTAAACCGGCCATTTGCAAAGCCTGTTCAAAAGCTGCGTTTTGTGCTGCGACGCTTCTTACTAATTCATATGCTTGCTTTGTGAGATTGCCTGAATATGCAGTTTTTTGCTTTCCTGTTAATGACTGTATTTGAGGATTGGTTTCCAAGTTTTGGTAAATAGCAGGAAGACGATCTTGATAACGCAAGTATTCAGGATCAATGTTTGGTATTTTAATAGCTCCATTTGAATGCTTTGCTGCATTTGCAATAGAATCTGCACGCATAATAAAAGGATTCATACGGACAACTGCTTGCATAAGCCTTGTTAAATCAGCATCACTGAGTCCAGTGCTTGTACCCATAGCAGTCAAACCTGCTTGCATATTCTTGTTTAATTGCAATGTCTTCAACCACTCATTATCAGATAATGGTTTACTTCCTCTACCAAAAGCTTGGCTCATAATAGATCCTGCTGCTCTTGATAAATCTGAAAAATTCTACGTAAATACTTTTACCATCTCAGGCGCTATTTTAGCTTGAATGTCTGTAATGGCTGATTTTGTGAAAGTTGCATCTTGTAAGCTGGACATAATCATGCCAATAGTCTACGAGATACTACTACGTAGTTGCTCTTGAATATCTTTTGACAGAGCACCTGAATCATATGCTTTAGTATCAGATAAAAGTGACTATGTTAAAGAATGAATTGTAGCAGAAATTGTATCCATATAAGAGCGATATTCAATTGGTGAATCATTGATAGCAGAATTATTCTGTGTTAATAGATCGTTCGTTTTAGATAGAACCGACGAGATTTGATTGCCGAATTCAGAAGATACATCATTTGCCTTACTTTGAAATGATTCTAAATCAGAAATAGCAGATTGTAAATTTGCCACAAATTCCAATTCTATTTTTTCTGACATTGGAAATTTCCTCCTTCCAATATGTACTTTGAGTTGACAAATTAAATAAGCCAAGGTAATATAATATATATTACACAAGGGAGGGTATGTATGACAAACCAGATGATCGATAAAGTAGTTACAACCAAAGATTTTTATATCGACCATGCAGAAAACATCTTCAGATCACCATATAAACATATGGATGTAAAGTATAAAGGTTGGAATACTGCTGTTTTAATATACAATAATAATGTGTTCACATGCGACCGCCATACTCATTATAGACGCAAAGTAAGAGATCCTAACAACCTAGATAAATGGAAATATATAATCGAATACTGCGAAGCTGATGGATATCCACACAACGGTTTTTACGGTTATGAATACAACGTTCTAGAATTATTCTATGATTTTATCAAAAGACTACCTGATAATACCAAAATCATTGCTGCTCGTAATGGCGAAACTACAGCTCGTGAATTATGGAAGGCAGCAGACGTTTCTACACCGTTATGGAATGATAGTTTACGCTACAAGCCAGTTGGATTTCAAGACTACACGAGAGTAAAAATGTTACGCCGTCTTGAAACATTGTGTAAATCAAAGAATGTTATAGTAGATCTTACCCCGTATTATCTGGGATCTGTAGAACTTGTTATCCATAAAATAGAAGAAAGAACAGATGTAAGAGCATTTGCAGATGTTGACAAATGCAAATGGATTACCCATACTATCACATATGCTGATGGTTACACAGTAACAGAAACAACGAAAAATGGCATTAGTGATTATGTAACGTTTAAGCATGAACCATTAGTTTTTAAAGAAAAAACTTATGAATTAGAACCCAAAATACCTGATTTCAATTACCTAAAAATAAACGTAGAAGACTGATATATTCAACTTCATACTCCATCTTCAGCACTACGTTTCTGTTCATCTGATTTTAATTCTTCGTTTTTTCTCATATACTCCAGCAAATTCTTCACCAACTCATTCTCTTCCTGAGTCATCGCTGGATCAACAGTCTGCGTTATGATATCATGCAGCCATTCAGACACTGCATAGGACTTATTGACCTTGGCGTTCTGCTTCTTAACTTCCAGCTTCAGAAGTTCATACAGTTCTTCCGGTTCGATGATCTCCGGATGGATCAGATCAGCTTCCCGAAGCAGCATCCGATACGGAGGCTCAAGATAGGCCATACCCGTAGTGCTGTCAACCGTAATGCACAAATCGATTGCGTTGTTAATAAGATCAAAATATGTCATTGTGTTTCCTCCTATGATTAGATATAATAGCCGTGCATGCAGGGCTTATCGCTTCATGCAGTCGCCTTAAAAGGAGGTGGTTGCATGAGTAAGAAACTCATCAGCTTCGCCATGAACGTCCTTGCCGGCGTTCTGGCATAGATGATCTGGAACCTGATTTCATAGTTGCTGAGATAACCAGTCTTTAAGACCAACTTGTTTCCCGGATTTCTGGCGACTATGTAAGCGATAAGCTCTGCCTGCTCAAGCAGGAATAAGTAAACCACTGTCGAATAATAGCCGTGCAGACAGAACCTGAGCGTCTTGTGTAATTGCCTTTCGAAAGAGGGTGATTGCATGAAGTTTAAAAGAGAAGAAGTCAAAACGTTCATCTCCAACGTTCTGGCCAGCTTTATCGGTTAGCTTCTTTTGCACTTCGTTATATAGTTGTTTAGATGATAGCCTTTAAGGTAAACGGAATTTCTCAGGCATTCTAGGCGATTATGTAACACGACTCAGGTTCTGCCTGCTCAAGCAGGAATAGGTTATTGTACTTCGTCATTCCGGTAGGTTTCTGTTTCCATCAGATCAAACACGCGAAGCTTCAGCGTGTTTTCTTTTTCGTCCAGAATGACTTCATAAAAAATGAGATCCAGCAGCCCCGTACCGAGCATTACCTGGTTGCCGAACATGGTGATCACATATATTTCTTCTGTCGTCAGCTAAGTATCCGGATAGAGTTCTTCCTTAATATACTTCAGCACCGCTTTCTTTGCTGACTTCAGAAACTGATTGCTGTTCATCTGCCTCACCTCAGTGACGGATCCCTGTGATTACCCGATGATTTTCATCCGGCTTTACGGGTTCTTCATTGTCCCCGAGCGGGATGCAAATATGATCGTCTTTTTCGTAAACATCCAGATAAAGTTCTTCCCGATCTCCGTTGAAGGTTACCTCATAATAAGACGCATCAACATCTGTCTCAATCAGAGCTTTGTTATTCTGCAAAGTTTTGCAGCTCCACACAACAAATGTGTCGCCGATCTTGACATCAGGTGCATATTCTTTCAGATATTGGACCACGGCATAACGCGCTGTGTCCAGGAACTCTCTGCTGTCCATAATATCCTTCTTTCTTTTTGAGGATAGTTGTGTTATATTGAAGTGGCAGATGCGAAACTGCGCGTATGTAACCATCTCTACTGCTTGCAAAGGAGGTGGTCACATGAAGAGAAAGACTTACAAAAAGATCAAGCGCAGCTTAAAGGTTGCAGCTAGGATTGTATAGTTTTTGTCGTTGATCGCTGAAACCATACGTTTGTTCAAGTAATGACCGCACGTTATCACTTGCACATACCGCGCTGGTTACTGCGCAGCAATTGACCCTACCTCTTGCAACAGTTCCGCATCTGTTTTTTTGTTAAGCAATCTGACTATTGTGTTTTTACGTAGCGTGTGATATTTTGATATAGCAGACACGAGACTGCGCGTATGCAACCACCGCCCCCCAATTACCACAAAGGAGGTGGCTGCGTATGAAAAAGAAGACTTACAAAAAGATGAAACGCACAACGAAAATTGCTGCAAAGATTCTTTAGTTGGTTCTGTTTGTTGTCGAAATCATCCGCTTGCTTAAGTAACAAAATCGACAATTACTTGATGGCGGTGGTTGTTGCGCAGCAAATGTCCTGACGGAGTCCCTACCTTTTGCAACAGTCTCGTGTCTGTTTTACATTTCGTCTGCCCAGGAGAAGTCGCTAAGATCGCTGTCGGAACCAACCTTCACACTCTTACCGATCAGTTCGGCGAAGGCGTTTCCGATCTTCTTCGGCTTCGTCATGGGGTTCGCTTCCTGGATCATCTTCCAGCTGTCTTTAGCAAACGAGTTGCCAGCATAGTTGACGACGGCATCGTAGTTGACGCGCTTGCCCAAAGCAGCAAGCACGCTATTAAAAAACGGAATGGACATTCCGTCTATTTTCGACTCATCAGTTTCGCCAAGGTAGACGGCCAGCAAAGCCACGGCTTCGTCAAGGCTCAGTTGCTCATCCCCTTGGCTTGCCGGTTTTTTGCGGCCTCTTCCTTCTCATCGATATGATTGAGACGTTTGAATATCTTGACACAGCGGTCGATATCATCCGCAGTCATTGTGTCATAATACCTTGCAACCAGTTTGCTGTCATCAAACACCGCAACAAGAAAATCGAAAACGATCTGATCTCCGTCTCGCTTGGCATCCAGAACACCTGCATCCATAGACAGAATGTCCGGCAGCGGATACAGATCCAGAATGCGATAAGCCGTAGCGGTACCGTTCCGCTGGTACTTGATCTTGGTAGACTTGATCTCGATTTCCTTGCCACCGATCACGACTACATTATCTGGATTGACTTCCGGAGGCATAGGCTTGTCCAGAGCCTTGCCCTCCGGCATTTCTTTGTTCAGTACTTTGCCTTCCGGCATTTCCTTATTGAGTTTTGTTTCTTCAGGAAGATTCTTATCCAGAGCTGTCTTTTTGGGAACAGGCTTTTTCTCTGTGCTTGGCTCTGGAATGTCTTTACCTAAAACCGGCATATCTCAACCTTCTTTCAAAAAATGTATAAAAAAGGGGACTACCCCTTTTCTGTATTGAGGCAGTCCCCAGGAGAGCCTCTTGCTTCAACCTTTTAAAACCTTATAACAAGAACTCTTTTCATTGATTAGTCCAGAGCAGACTTCGGCACGTAGACCAGGCTGTACACGGCGTCGTCGGCCCGCTTCGCATCCATCGCAGAGAAGGTCACGGCATTCGTGGCCGCAGACTTGTAAGAAGTATCGAAACCAGGCATTTGGGTGACGCGGCAGCGATACACCTTCATGTTCAGATAACCCTTGATCGCGGAGTCGGTGCAGTCCTCAGAAGAACCGTACACGGGCCAGCGGAACAGGGCAGAGCCGATAGCGGTACTCTTGTTGTCGACCTCGATGACCTGAGCGTCGGCGACGGTGACTTCATAAGAGATCTCAATTTCGCCCTCTTCGCCGACGAAGGTGATCTCGGTGTGCGCAGGCACGGTTTCGGTAGCATCCACATCGGCCACGGCAAACTTGCCTTCGGCAGCAGTAGTGGCCTCTTCCAGACCAGCGATAGACACAGTGCCGGCCTTGGCGACATGAGCCAGGGTGGCCTTGTTGTTCACGATGGTCACGGTCTCGGTCATGTACAGGTCATACGCCTGAGGAGCGAAGGACCGGTTGTTGGCCAGAGCAAACAGGTCAGCGTTGAACTGGCCAGAGGTCAGGGAGATTTCCATGGTAGACTGGCCGGGCAGATAAGCCACAGGGAAAGACTACCAACCAGCGTTCACTTCAGTGAAGTTGGCGTTAGGCGTCACGTTGGCCTGGGTGATCTCATCGAAATAGAAAATACGACCATCGCAGCGCTTAAACCAGACGTGAGGCACATCGGCAATATAGCCCTTCAGAGGAGCAAGATAAGTTGCCATGAGCTATCATTCCTTTCATAGTTTGTTTGGATTATATGAAAAACGCTGCGCCCTACTCACAAGCGTTTATCATCAGTAAACCTTCATGTAATTAAAGGATACATGATACCGCACATATCCGGCAGTTCTCGTTCCAAGATCCTGTTCCTTTCGAACCCAGAAACGATAACCGCCCAAATACTTACCATCTTTGCCATTCTTCGTCAGTAGCTGAATCAGACGATTGGCGATCAGCTGCGTGCGGTATTGCAGCCGATCATTCCCTACGGTATGCAGGTGTTCGGTACGAACGTAGATATCGAAACACAGCTCGTTCTTCTTTACATTGGGAACGGCTGTATCCTCACCGCCCAGATCGGAATAAACAATACGCACATCTTCGTGTTCCAGAAGCGTGTTTGTATATCCCGCCCGGATAAAATACTTGTCTATGAAGCTGATGATGTTGGTGCCTTCCGGGATCATCATCAGCGATTTCAGTTCCTCGTCAGGCCAGATAACCTGACGGATTACATCGTTCCAGTCCCGGATCCATGTCGTCACAGGCATCCTTCATCACCCCACAGCCCGAAGTTTCGCATTGCCCATATAGTATTCAAACAGTTCCTTTAACTTGTCTGGCAGATGATCTAAATTAAAGATTACCCTGCCGGACATTTCACCGTCGAATTCTATCGTAGGTTCAATATCCTGCAGCTCTTCACCGTACAGATCCTGCGACCATTGCGGAAGATCCACGATGAATTCATTCAGGACATACTCCTTCAGCTCCGCAGCAACTGACTTCATACGTTCCTGCAGCGCTTCTTTGGCTTTCTCCATAACCACACTTTTGATGTCGATCACAGAATACCACCGGCCTTCTGCGATGCCTGCAGCATCAGACAGCCATAGCTTGCCGAACGATCCACGTTCGTCCAGGAAATGTCGGTGATCCGGTAGATATCCCCGCACCATTCGAACTCGTCGTCGATGCGGATGTCCCTGGTTTGCCTATTCAGCTGAATGGTCACCAGAGCGATAACTTCCGGAGAGATACCCGGGTTGCCGGAGTTGATGTAGTATGAAGACGTACGCCCATCATAGAAGTATGCGTTAGCCGGCAGTGCATCTACGATTGTTCTCCAGCCTTCCGGTTCAATCAGGTAGCCCAATTCGTCTACCTTCTCAGGCTGATAGCGTTTGACTGTCAGGTCGAAATTGCACAGCAGCAATCTGGATGGTGCATTATTTGCCTGCAGTATCACATTCCAGTCCGAGATATAAACATCATTTGTATCGCTGGCAATCAGCATATCGCCCTTGCGAAGACCACTGTTTACGTCACAGCGGATGTTTACATGGTTGTCTGTATTGCTGTAGCGGCTTTTGGCTGTATCCGCATAGAATTCTCCACGGATCACGGAGGGTTCATAGCCTTCATCAAACTGGGCATACCAGTCTTTGAAGATCGTGAAGTCCATGACCATATGCGGGATATTCCCATCCAGGAATTCAGTAAAGTCCTACGCCAGCGTTGGCGGACGATAGAATCTGGTCTTTGTGCCTGCTGGCACATATGGTTTCGGCATCTGCGCCAGCTCCTTTCTTACTGACGGTTAATCAGCTGTGCCAGCATCTCACTGATATTCATGTTATTGCATGGCACGTTCTGATAATACAGAGAGTTCGGAAGACGCTGCACATCATTCGCCGCGTTCAGCAGCAGATGACGGATCTTACCGAAAGCATCAGCAGTCTCCGGACTCCAGTCCAGTTTGTTGGAAGTTTCTTCCAGATCGCAGCACAGATTCTCCACGTCATTAAGGATCCGCTTCAGACGATAAGCCACGGCATCTGTGTAGGATACCAGCGGCTTCAGCTCCGTGTTGCACAGAGCGCCGTCCGGCTACCTGCGATCTACCCTCACCTTGAAATCATTGATCAATCTGTTCACCCTCAAGCGTTATAGAATGAATAGTCCGTCATCTTGTAGAATACAATCCGACGTTCGTTTTCCAGTGCTCCAATCGTATCCTGCAAATGCCCGTACGGTTTATCTGCGTTTGCAACAGACAGCGCATCCGTGGTGTAGGAAACGATGTTGTTCACATCGGTCTGCACCCTTTTAAAGAATGCGATTTGTGCAACCAGCAAAACATACTTCTCCTCGTCGATCCCAAGATCGTCGCTGAAATATGATTTACCGGTTTCGGTGTCAGTCTCAAAGGAAACACTGGTATATCGAGAAGCGCGGCCTGTATCGATGTACAGGGTCTTGATGCCGCTGATCACCATCTTCTCGTAATCCGCCTGGGACAACGGCTCTGGCGTACGCTGCCAGGCTGTCAGCTCCTGCAGCTGTACGGCAAGCTCTGTAATATTCGTCATGCCGCCACTTCCTTTCTGTCTTAGTTAAATGCGTCAAGCCAATCCTTGTTTGGCATTTTGCCATTCAGGATCTTCAGCTTGCTGGCAGGCAGATCCATCTTCACTGCCACATCATAGATTGCATGAAGTTTTACTGGATCCTCGATCCCATCCAGCCAGGCTTCCATTTGCTTGCCAGTCTTTTTCAGCATTGCCATGATTTCCTCGTCTGTCATCATACGCTCTTCCTTTGGCGCCTCCACGATGTTCAGCTTATCCAGAGGAATTGCATTACCTGCAGCATCCTTGGGCACCAGCATGCCTGTGCCAAAGAACTTTGTCGTCTGGCAGACGCTTTCGATGTATTCGATGTCCGCAGCAGTCAGCATAGCAAAGCTGCCGGGACGAATGTTATACTGTGTGCCACGGGTCGTGGTCACACCGATATCAAACTTGCATTCATTGTACACACGGAAGGTTGGCTCCGTGTAGCCGTTCATCATTTCCATACCTTATCCTTCTTCCTTCATTGCGAGAGAAGAGAGAGGGGCTGAAACCCCTCTCTCGTATTCGCAACTGTGATTAGTTGATCTTATAAGCGCCGATGGTAGGCAGCTTGCCGCTCACGAACGCAGCGCCGAACCACTGATCCAGACGGATCTCGTACACCATGTCATCGATGTTCTGGCTGTCGATGCTGTTCACGCCGCCCTCGTTGACGATCTTGAGGTTACGGGTATCGCCGGACATGCCGCCAGGGATGATGTACAGCCAGTCGGTAGCCAGGACAGGAGTCGTGGTGCCATCGAAATAGCTGTTGGTCAGAGAGATCACGTCCACACCGTTATACCGGCCAATGAAGCCGTTGCCGTTGTGCTCGTTAATCAGCTCGGGACTGAACTGGGTCTGCGTGCTGCTCATAGCCATACCGGTCAGAGGAGCCAGCTGCTACACAGCAGCCTGGTCGCCCAGGATGGTGACAGGACCCAGCCGGCGGAAGTACGCCAGCTGCGCATCCAGGGTCTACTTCACAATGCCGGGACTACCCGCAGCATAGAAGGGGGACGCGAAGTCCGCGATGGCATCATGCAGAACCTTCTCCACGATCGCCAGCTTCTTGTTGGTGATCTCACGGTTCGCTTCCTGGATCAGGTCAGCCATGTTCACACGACCGGCACGCAGATCCACGATGTTGATCGCGGGACGGGCAGAGATCTCCACAGTCTCCACAGAGACCTGACGATCCGCAACCATGCTGCGCTTAGTGGTAGCACCCTTGGCCTGGATGTAGGCCTTGATGCCGCCAGTCCGCATGTTGAACATCGCCTTGTCGTTATAACCGATGTTCTTGATATCAGCGATGCGATTCAGGAAATCCAGTTCCTTCTTCTGGAGCTCGTCCACAGTGAAAGCAACGGTCTGAGCAATCTGCTTCCGATTCGCTTCGTTACCCATATCCACGGTCAGCTCGGAAATGATCTGAGCGGCTTCCTCCGCATTCTAGGAATCAACCCGCTCATGGTTCGCCTGCGCAGCCAGCACCTTGATCAGCTTGCTGTCGCGATTTACCTTAATGTCCGCCATTGTCTTTCACCTCCTTAACCCACCTTACCGGTGGCCAGCACGCCATACTCCGTACCAACGACGGGGGTGCCGTTCACCTGGTCGGTGACGAATTCTTCGCCCACCAGCAGCGGATGAGCGCGCAGATACTTGCCGGAAGCGGTCGTGTAAGTGGTGGTGTCGTACTCGGCATCCGTGTTCACTTCGAAACCGTTCTCAACAAAATAAACCTTCTTACCCAGAGCAGTCACAATAAAACGATAGGCAGGCATACCATCGTAGATCGTGGTAACTTCCTTGCACAGCAGCTTGGTGTCGGAATCCGCAGTCGGCAGATCCATCACCAGTTCGCCATTGGACAGCTTGGGAGCGACGAGCATGCCGTTGGCAATCGGATTCGCGTTGCCGTTCTTCAGCTCGCCTTCATACACATAGCCCTGCAGGGCCGTCATGTAACCAGCCATGTGCTGTCATCTCCTCACGTAAAAGGGAGGCTGAGCCTCCCAGTAATATTGGGCAGTTTACGCTCTGTCCAGCAGCGAATAACTGGAAGGCTTTTCAGCCTTCTCCAGAAGAGAATACTTATGCCCGGCATTCGTATCAATATCTGCCAGGAAAGGATTGACTTCGTTCGCGGATTTGGAAGCAGCCTCAGCGATTATCTGCTCAGGCTTGTTCTTGATTTCGTCCAGCTCGGCTTTCAGCTGCTGAATCATGCTCTGCATTTCAGTAATAACGCTGGCGTACTTATCTTCCTTCTCCTCTTCGGGATTCCCGCAGGCAGCCATTTCATCATCTGGCTTCTCTTGCTCTTCGGGCTCATCCGGTTCGTCATCCTTCTCTTCTTCTGGGTCGGTCTCAGCAATAGAAGTTGTCTCCAGCGGAGACGCAATCTCAGAATGCTGTGTGACCGTATCATGAGTTTCGACACCGGTCTCTGTATCATAGGTATGCACAGAATGCTCGGTATAGGTTTCCTCACGAACAATTACTTCGGCGACTTCAGAAGCTTCGGAGACGACATCTGTCTTCGCTTCTTCCTCGGTCTCCTGGGTTTCGGTTTTCGTCTCGGCAGTCTCAGCTTCCGCCACCGCTTCTTCCTTCGTGGTCTCTTCGGCCACGATGTTTTCTTCGGCAGCTTCAGTCTCAGCCGCTTCGGCGATCACCGGCTCCTCCTTTACGGAGGCCTGGAGTTCGTCCGTCATCTTGTTCTCACCCCTTCTGCAATCATCTGCAATACTGTTGCACTCGGCCACCAGATCCAGAGCCACCGCATTCTCGCACGCAGGGAACGTTACGATTGCGGCACCCTCCAGGAAGTTGTTCTCTCCGGCATCGATTTCCAGTGTCCCGTCGTCCAGCTCTCGATAACTGCCACAGGAGATCTCAAAGGAGAACTTCAGCGCGTTGTCCGCAAAGAGTTCAGCAATCGCTTTGCAGACAGCCTTGTTCCGCTTCATGATCCTGGCATAGCCGATCAGAGCCGCACCTTCAGCTGTTTCCTCTTTCTCATACTGATAGAAGGAACCAATCTGGGCAGAATGGAATTCACCGGTCCGAGCGTCATACAGATGACCAAGGTGTTCATAGTTCCCGTTCGCTAACGCTTTCACGTCTGCGCACACGGGCAGCCCGACATACTTCTCCTGATTCTGGACGATCTCGTCCAGGAACGCAGGCGTCACTCTCACACCGTTAAGATTAGCTCCCGGTGTTTCGAACAGCCGAGCTTTGACCGTCAGATAAATATCTGACTGCTGAATTTCGGAGATAACGGACGCAATGAAGGTAGTTGTTATTCTTTCCATTGGTCTTTCTCCTTACGCTCTCTCCCATTCAATGGTAGGGGCAAAGAATGTTTCGAGCTAATCTATAACAACAGCCGAATGGCTGTTATTACCATTATCAACCGGAGTCTCCCATGCTTCCTTCCGGATTGGAAGGTTTCGGTTGCTTGCCTCTGATCGCAGAAGCGGGGTCAGACGTTCGTTCGTCGTCTGTCATTTCCGGCCTGCCAACTGGATTGCCGGATGGTTCTTCTGACTGCTGCTGATTCATCTGATCTCTTGGAATCAGAATTTCGTCTGTCCCATTGGCAGCCTCGGCTTCGCGCTTGGCGCGTTCCCGTTCCAACGAATAACCATGAGCAGACATCATGGTCTCGGTGCTCACAAGTCCCTGCTCCCACAGCTCCTTGCAGGCATCACGCAGGGATTTGCGTCCTGCCATATCCAGCGGCATGAAGCTGAACTCAGGTACCTCTTTCAGATTATAGATATGCTCCTCCTCCAGGGACTCCCGGAAGATCGCATTGATCTTATTCATCAGTTCGCAGATCTCATCCCTGGCGGCTTCGATCCGGACAGCAGCTGTACGCTCTGACACTTGCGCGGAAGCGAAAGTAGAACCGTCCTCACTGATGTCGCTGACCATGATCCCGCTGATGCCACCAGCAGACAGGATGTCGTTGTTCACATCCCGATACTTGTCAAACTGGAACAGGTCATCCAGTTTAGGCTGCACCACGGTAGCCTTCGCCAGCTGATTGGTCACTGCCAGCGGAAAGCCGTTCATGGCCTTGGAGAATACAGACCTGGCAGCACGCAGCTGATTGATGTCCGGCAGAATATCCGCACCCTTCTTCTCGTCACCATAGGAGACGTGTACGAAGGAATGGATTCCCAGGTTCAGCACGGCGTCCTCATACTTACCAATCAGTTCCTTTTTGGCTAACGCACTCAGACACGCCGCGATAAACGGGATTGAGTACCTGTGCCAGCCTTCCTTGTCACCCTGAAGCACCTTTGTGTACTTCGGGTTCAGCTGTGCATATTGAGCGCCTTTGTTCAGCGCCTCCTGCACTTCCGGAGGATAGCCCGCAAAATAGGTTTCCAGGTTATTATCCTTAATCCAGTTCTCCTGCACAGAGTAGCTCTTCTGTTTCCATTCGTTGTAGATGCTCTGGCAGTCGAAGTCAACGATAGGTTCTCCGTTCAGAGATACACTGCCGATCTTGCACTTGTGCACGGGAAGAGTGATCGGGATCCCGTTCATGATATAGACGAAGACGTTGGAGTACTTCCAGTATTCCAGGCAGATGCTGTTCAGCCTCTCCCGAAGACGGATGCGCTTATAATATTCCTCGTAGATCTTGCGCGTCTTTTCTGTGGCTCCACTCAGGACCCAGGGAGAAGATAGAGTATACGGCACATATACGTGGCGTACGATACCGCGCACAATGGGATCAGCATCCGTAAAGTAATCCGCCAGTTTGTATAGATCCACAATATGGTTCTGCTTATCCCGGAGAATGTTCTAATAATCAAACCCGCTTAGTTCTCCAGAGAAAGTAATATTAGAATTGCTGAAGGTCTGAAAGTTTTTCTCTTCTTCCTCGTCATCCCGTCTGTTTGCGCCAACTACGTCCACCACTGGACGTTTGACTGGCTCCGGAGGCTGCGCCACCGGGTTGCGTCTGAAACGATCAAATAAGCCCACTGGGCACACCTCCCTTTAGAATGCGCTGGCTAAACCTACAGCCGGAGCGCCTTGCTTGTATTTCTTGACGTTCTCTTTCTCCATCTCGCTGACATAGTCCACCGCCATAGCGAGAGAGGAGTAACGGTCCTTATGCATGGAATTCCTGGGCGTATCATACAGCACATGGCCGCTGGTCGACATCTTGGCAACGATGTTGCCCATCTCAAACTGCAGTGCGTCTGTTTCCAGATACACCGCTTTCTCTTCCATGCTCATGCTTTTCTTACTGTCCTTCTCCGCTTCGCTGGATTGGATCACCCGGCTGCTGACTGGCAGCTCGATTGTTCGCTTCTCCAACGCGACGCGAAGGTTGGTGTACAGCCGCTGGTTCAATGTCTGCACAGCCCGGAAGGGATGCAGGATCTGCAGAGCGGCTGCGTTATGGTTCATCATGTCATCCACGACTAAAGGCGGATACTCCTTGCCTGTGGTCAGATCCACATACTCCTTATCGAAGAAGCGATCCAGACTGTCGCCCAGACCACGGGCATCGTAAATGATCCGTTCAGTATTCGGGAATTTCTGATGATACAATACCCGGATCTCGTCCGCCAGGACATCCAGCTATTTCCCATGGAAGGAACGGATGAAGACCAGTTTCTTGGCAAAGGTACCATCAGCTCGCTCTGTGAACTTCAGCACTGTGATGATGGAGTTGTCAGCGTCCTTGGCTTCCGAGGTTGCGATATCTAGAGAGATCACATACCGTGACTTGGAGTTCTTCGGCTGTTCCATCTCAACCTTCGTTAACGTCCGGCAGCTCTGCGTCAGCTCATAGGGGAAGGCGGAGTTGTTATTGGCGCCTACGAACTTGGAGCCATACTCCATCTGGAATACGATATCCGGCAGCTTAGCTTTCTCGGCCATGAAGTATTCCATGGACGTGATCCCGTTCGCCACCGCAGCGTTGTAATCCAGAGCACAGGCAAAGGATTCACGCCGGCCTTGCGCCATGTCGCGAACGACTCGTTTGAATTCGTTATAGAATGAATTTGCCTTCTCGCAGGCGGAGGTGATGTTCACCGTCTTGGAACTGTAGTCCTTGAATCCGTAGTTGAAGGAGATGTCCCGCCGATAGTTCTTGATAGGTGAGACGATGGCATCCTGCAGTTCCTGATCCACTTCAGGACATTCGTCTACGACGACGACCTTTGCACGCTGGCCGCGCATGGATTCAATCGAGAAGCTCTCGATCTTGGAACCGTTCTTGTAGTTTGCCCGGCCTTTGTCCTTCGATAACTGAACCAAAGCACGAGAAGAACCAGAGGATAATTCATTGGCAATATTTGGATTCTGATCAGCAAGCAGGCGAAGCTTTTCCAAAACAAGCGTAGCCTGCGCTGCTGTACCTGAACAGACGGCTACCAATGTTCCGGGATACAGACAGCATAGCGCATGGCAACACAGAGCTGTCAGCCACGTCTTGCCCTAGCCACGGCTTTGAACGATTTTGATATCGTCGCAATTGCCGAAAGCTCTGGCGATCACATGCTGATCCCGAGTCAGTTTTACCGGTGGCATACAGTCTTCGATAAAGATATCCAGGTGAGTCCTGTAAAAGATAACCTGTTCTTCCAGCAGGTCCCAATTGGTGATCACGCCTGGCTTTATAACCATACAGGGCTACACCTCCAAAAAGTTAGTTGCGCAGCTAGGAGTCGAACCTAGATCTTTTGAGAATGAGTCAAATATGCTGCCTTTACACTACCGCGCAATAAGGGGCAATGCCCCTTTTGAGCAATCTCACCGATGGTGAGATCGCGCAATAAGGGGCAATGCCCCTTTTGAGCAATCTCACCGATGGTGAGATCGCGCAATAAGGGGCAATGCCCCTTTTGAGCAATCTCACCGATGGTGAGATCGCGCAGTAAGGGGCAATGCCCCTTTATTAAAAGAGCTAAAAGACGCATCCTTTAGCTTCAGGCAGCCTCCGTAGAAAGCTGCCGCGTATTACATACTGTCGTAGCCCAAGGCTTCGACGATGTACCGGAACTCATCAATGGTTTTGTCCACGTCATCCTTCGGCCACTCGATCTTTCGGGTGCATGGATGGCCGGTGGTCTCCAGCTTGTAAGTGATCTCCGCCCAGGAACCCAGACCATTATTGTCCCCAGGTTTGCGTTTGCAAGCTGCGAAGTTTCCTGACTTTGACAGAAGGTCGAACTGGCTCAGCGCATCCTTGACCACACTGAAGTCACAGCGCCCTGCCATGAACATGTCCTGCGCCTTGTCTGCCTGCAGAGACGCCTTCGCCAGCTTCTTGGCTATGTCGCGGAGGTTCGTGTCGTTGAGCTCGAAGTCTTCCTCCAGACCGTTGTAATAGTCTTCCAGATAAGTCAGCTCACTCTTGTTGAAGTAGCCATTGAACTTCTCGCTGAAGACCTTCGCGTCAGGATCTTCCTTCGGTCCCAAACTGGTTTCTTCTTCCGCCTGCTGGAAGCTGGCATATTTGCCACCCTCTGTATTGTCGACAAACTTGTACAGGCTGTTCATCACAGTCGGCACCTGCTGACAAGTCAGCCGGTCCAGGATCATCTTGCGGCGTTCGTCGTTGGACTTCTGGAAGGTGAGGTTGGTCGCCGCCATCTTCTCTGCCTTCACCCTGGCTTGCGCCCATATCTGTTCGTTCCATTCCCGGTTGTTATCCCAGAAGTATTCACGCAGCATTTCTTTAGTTCCACACTGCGCTACGCAGTCCTTGCACCATACGTCTCGCCCCTGCTGTTCCTTCCAGCCTTTGTTCGGATGGAACTCCGTCAGCGGTTTCGGTTTCTGGCAGCGGATGCAAACCTTCATAGGTTTCTCTGCTGCCGCTTTTTTTATTTCTGCCATTTGCGATCACCACTCAATCTCAGCATCAGGCGTTGGATCATACGCAGCCCATTCAGCATGCAGCTTCTTCTGCGCATAGCAGTCAGCAAGAACCAGATAAAGCATCTGTGACTTCTGATATTTGTAAACCTTGCAATGACGAAGATCTCTGTTTGCTGATACAGGATGAATACCATGCTTGCTCAGCCAGGAGACCTCATCCAGATCTTTGGTTTCAAAGTAAAGACAATCAGCTCTCATAACTACCTCCAAAATGCAAAAGATGTCAAATCTGGTAACGCCCATGAGAGCGTATCTTTCCATTATAAATAATGCGGAGAGTGGACACATTTTTGAGGTAGGGAGAGGGAAAGAACATAAATGGGTTTCTTGCGGGTTCGCTTGGTTTTCCAGCGTAAACTCGTGGTTCCCTGACAGCTCAGAAAGATGAGCAATCACAAAAATGCCTCCCTGCTGCAACAGAGAGGCGAGAAGGAGGTTCCAATGAAGTACTACGGTCCCCGCCACACGTACGAATACACCGTACGTGCAACCAACTGCGAACCTTTCGAGACTGACAGTCTCAAAGAAGCAGTGCAGAACGCACTCGCCAAAGCACGTTTCTGCAACATCGTCGTAATTCTCGATGACGATGAGCTGATCGCCAAGTGGCGAAACGGCACTCGCGTGTATAGCGCGAGAAAGTAACCCCCTCTACAATAAAATACCACACTTGCGTCCAGAATGCAAGCCCCAGTCAGCCTCCTGGGTTATCAAAGAGGCGATTTCAAATCAAAAAAGGAGGCTTCATCATGACCAATATCAACAACACGATCCTTGAGCTCGACCAGAGCATCTTGATTTCCCGCATCTGCGGGAACATCTCCCCCTCGCAGGAGGCCGCGATCCGCCTCCATCTCTTCCAGATCCAGGCTATCATTGAAAACGATAAGCGGGACGTTCTCTCCCGCCAGCATCGCCTGGAACGGGCTGAAGAAAAGTTCATTCGGGAGGTGAAGCCCGAATGACGCTTAAGGAAATTCTTGTTTGTTCCGTCATTGACGGACTCGTACTTGGCCTTCTCATCATCGGAGGATGGCTTCTCTTTTGTTAACCATGAAGAAGTGCGAAGGAGGTACAATTGAATGATTATTGCCTATAACCAGTTTGACCAGGAGGTCGGACGCTACGACACGGCGTCCGATCTCTATTATGACTATCCGGACGCTATCATCCGTGGCAATCGTGCGGATGTTATCGAAAGCTGATAGATGGGGCTCGCGCTGTGAGCCCCGTAATCAGCCTCTGGGCTGAAATAAAAAACGGCATCCACTGCCAAGTGTGGAAGAAGGAGGACCTTATGTTTAAGTATGGCAATTTCCAGGAAATGGTTGACGAGCTGGCTAGCATCATGGCCACCGCCCTGATGGCACAAGGCAGTTATGTGGAGCTCCGCAAGCAGGATCTCGTTAGTACTCTGCGCACCTTGTTCCTCATGCCGAAAAATATCCGCAATGGTTTTGAAGATTGGACCTGCGCGGGTTTCCAACAAGCCATCTCCAAAGCTTGCAGGGAAGCGGAAAATTTCTACACGGAATACTTCTGCAGCTTCAATCGAAAGGAGGAGAGGCAAAAGCTGCATCGGATCGTATGTGATGCCTATCGTTGGGCCAATAACCTCGAAGAATAATCGACTTCGGAGGAGGACTTCTCTTTTGTTAACTTTTGCCCCGCCTGCCAAGCGGGGCCATTCGACAGAGCTCATGGTGCACAGCATCGTGGGCTCTTTTGAGTGCCAAAGGCGCTCACAAACAAGGGAGCATGACCCATCAACATGCAAGGAGGTAACACTATGTTCCGCATCATCGCCACCACCGCTAACCCCAACCGTTTCCAGACCATCACCTTCACCGCCTCTACGGAGGCCGCTGCCCGTAGCTGGGCGAACAACGAATGGCGCAACGGCGCCAAGAACATTCGCATCTTTGCGGATTCTGAAATGATCGCCCAGGTTGGCGACGATGCTGCCCTGGCGTCCACCATCGCCAATGCCCATAAGGGCGTGGACGACGACACCCGTACCGGCATGGGTAAGTGGCCCGAGTGGCTGCTTGCCACCTTCGACAACGACGGTGTCATGAACGCCGTTGAAGAGCTGCCCGGCCAGAAGGTGGCTGAGGAGACCATCAGCCAGCTGGATGAAACCGGCATTCCCGCTGTATTGTTCCACCACTTGATGGTGGAACGCATCACCAAGACGGTAAACCTGGACACCAGCAGTGTCCAGAATCCGATGGATCAGATCGATCACTTCAATATTGGCCGCCAGGGTGTGTATTTCACTGGGACGGTCTCTGTGCCTCGTGGCCCTCTTGCCAAGAAGGTCAGCGAGCTGACCGGGCGTCCTGTCAATGAAGTGATCGTCAAGATCACTTCCCGCATTAACGGACTGGAATCCGACAATGAAGAAGTCCGCACGAAGGCGGAGGAGAAGAAAGCTGCATGGGACCGCACCATTGAGAAGGGCTTCTCTCACAAGGGAGAACGTTTCGTGGTGCTTGGCCATGGCACCAATGCGGCGAAGGAATGCGAAGTCGTTGCTGTTCCCGCTTCCGTAGCTGATCAGATCTTTGCCTGGGCCACCAACCAGGCGGATGGCAATTGGAACGTAACGGTAGCCAAGATGATCGCGTACGCTGGCCTGTCGATGGTTAGCATCAAGCCCTACGTAAGCAAGGGTATTAAGGTTGAACCGGAGGACTTCCAGTATTGGAAGACTCTGGAACATGAAATCAACTCTGATGCCGTTCGTGTTATGCACAACGGTGATGTCATCGATGTCAACACCATCACTCAGAAGGGAACGGACGGTTCTGCCGTCATTTCCTTTAGCAGCAAGAAGATCGCGGAGATCTGCGAAAACAACGCGGCGAAGATTGTTGAGTTTAAGCAGAAGCTCAATGAACTGCAGGGTCACAGCTTCAGGCTGTCCCTGAACAAGGGATATGCAACCGTCATGAAGATTGACGGTATGCAGACTTTCCTGCGTTCTATCGGAATCAACGAGATCAACGGTCGCTCCATTGATGACATCGTTGTGTTCGCCGACAATTCTGTCTTCAAGGGCAAGTTCGGTGAGAAGGGAAGCCATGCTTCCCAGGCCGACTTCTGCGAGAAGTGGCATCGTGATCACTCCGATCGGGACATCGGCGTCCTGATCGAAAGCGCCAAGGTCGACGGCAAGCGTGGTCGTCTGCCCAATCAGACCTGGACCTGCCTGCCTGGTTTGCGGGAGAAGCAGCTGCAGAAGCTGATGGAGCAGGAGGAGAGCTGGCTGAACAGCCTGACCCCTGGGGAAATCATCGGTGGCATGCTTGGCAAGCTGGTCGACGCCAATCCTGGACTGATGAACGTCAAGTCCATCAGGGAACGTTTCGTTGAATCCAAGCAGGTTCTCGTGGATGAGGCAAAGCAGGGCCGGTTCCACAACCTGACGAGGATGTTCGCCGGCAACGGTGACATCTTCGCTTGGGCACGGTTCAACGCCACTAATGAATATGTCCCGTACATCCCCGCCAACGTTGTCGTCGTGCGTGGCCTCAAGCTGACATACGAAGGACAGCCTGTGGTCATCCTGCGTTCTCCGCAGGAAGATCCCGGCAGCATCTGCATTGCGAACTGCTATAGCAGCTTCAAGGCTGCTGGTTGCCGCGAAGGCAAGCTGCTGGACAGTATCACCCGTCCTGACGGAACTGTTTTCTTCAGTAATGAAGATGACATGGTCACCCGCATGCGCGGGGACTTCGACGGAGATCACTTCTTCATCATCGACAACGACCTGTTTGTCAACATCATCCGTGACGCCATGAACCGTGCCGTAGACTTCGGTGATGGCGCCAAGCGTGCTCCGCTGGTGGATTGGGAAGAATCTGCCTCTGTTAAGAAGGCTGTTGCCAAGGCTGACCGCCAGCAGTATCTGCGGAACCTGGTCGTGTCTCCCAACCCTGGCACCTGGGATAACGCCATCCGTAAGCTGATGAGCACGCGGCCTTTCAATAAGCCGCTGTCCCGTTATGACTTCTGTGCGATCGCGCAGGCGACCAAGAAGTTCAACGTGGACGGCGTGGATGCCAGTAAGCATGGCGCGTCCGGCGACAACTTCGAACTGCATCCTGCCCTGAACGGGATCGGCGAAGTGCCTATGGGGCGTGGCTTTGCCATGCAGCGTGCGGAGCGCCGTGGCACCGAGCTTAACGAAAAGCAGACGATGCCCAGTTTTGGCAATAACGCCATGGATACCATTCGTCTCTACTTTGATCGGATGGAAGTCCAGCTTCCTGCGATCCCTGGCGAAATCGAGAATGTGCGGTTGGAGAACGCCGTGCAGGCTCCGCATATCTACAACCTGATCGGCAAGCCTGCCTATGGATTCTTCCCGTACGACGACGACGGCAACCTCGCGAAGAAGCCTGTAGTACTGCTGCACTTCAGCAGCTTCGAGGAAGCCATCAGCTCCATCGAGATGGGCCATTACGTACAGGTGCGCGGACGGAATACCGTTGCGTCTGACTACGCTGCGGTCCATATCGACGGCGACACTGCCATCTTCGGCATCGATGGCGACACCATCGGCGAAGAAGTTCATGGCAAGTGGATCTGCCTCGAATGGAAGAGCCCCGTCTTCTCCGCTCTGGAAAGCCGCGTCCAGGAAACGCTTATGTCTATGAACAAGGATGAGAAGCTGAAGTCCTGGGTCAGTGACTACCGGAAGAACGCTGCCATCTACAACCGGCTGGCGCTGGAAGCCTATGCCCTGTTCTACGGGTATGACATCAAGGCTGCCTACAACAAGATCGTGTCCTTCATGTTCCGTGAGGACATGAGTCCCAACGCCTGGCGTCCCAACAAGTTCACCCTGCGCTTCTTCGAGATGATCTTCGCGCAGGAGATCAAGGAAGTCATCGAGCAGAAGATTGGCAACCTGCTCGATGGCGACCTGGACGACGAACTGTTCATCCCGAGCCTCGAATGAGGCTCTTTTTGATGACCAAAAAGATGCTGCGCTATCGGCAACACGGGCAGAAAGGAAATGCTATGTATACTTATGTTTGCTCTTATGATGTCGACAATAACCATACTGCCGCGTTTATCAATACCCGCGCCGAAATGAAGTCCTTTTATCAGAAGCTGACCGCTTCCAAGAATGTGCGTAACATTCTGGTTGCCATTCGTACTGTCACCGTCGACTTCGGTAATGGCAGGCTGTACACCTACCTGTCCAATGATGATTATCATCATGGCGACAAGATCTTTGTGCCTACGCCCAGTGGCGCAAAGCTTGCTACGGTTCGGTATACGAACCTGCAGACCAAGAGCGAATTGGAAACCATTGCCAAAGCCAACGGTTTCACTTTTGCTGACTATAAGCTTGCTATCGGACGTAAACGCTAATCCATCGGCCTGCGAGGGCCGATATCAGGGAACTGGCAACAGCTCCTTGATATGAGCTCTCGCGCCTTGGCGTGACTGCTCAGTGATGGTTGCCCCTTCTGGGGCTCCATCATTCGACTCCCCGGGGGCTATATTTTTCAGGGGCCATATTTTTTCGCTTCGCTACCGTCTCCGTCCGTAGCGCAGCAAAGGGCCTTCGGCCCCATCTCGATGGATCTCCGGTTCTCCGGAGTCTCGTGCCCCCTTTTCCGGGGGCGCCCTCGCTGCGCTCGTGCGCGTGGTCCTGCGGCTCGCCGTGGGTCCCGCTGCTTCGTGGCGTTGTGAGGGGGGCGCTTCGCGCCAATCTCGATGGGTTCCTCGGGTTCCCAGGCCGGTTGTCGGCTGCCTGCCTTGTGCACGGCTGACAGTTGGAAGCGAACCTGCGTGGTTTTGGAACCTGCGCGCTTCGCGCGCCATCTCGATGGGTTTCGGGAGCCTGTTCCCGTTTGTCAGGCGTTGGTGGTCATCGCTGGAAACCACCCCTCCTTTACTATCTCCGGAGGTTTGGCAGTCAGCCACTGAAACTGCCCCTCCTTTTGATATTCCATTGAATGGCGGTACAGCCGCCCCTCCTTTCTTGGCCCTGGGCTTGGGACACCCAGGGCTCTTTGCGTTTCACCTCTCCGGAGGTTGAAATAGTCTGGACGAGCAGCTGGACATCTTACCGGCTGCTCGGTTCTTGTTTCCGACGCTGCATAGCGTTTGAATAGATTGCATGCCTATAAGGCAAAGGAGAGATCATCATGTTCACGATCCGTATTTTCGACAACCGCAACAACCTGATGTCCACCATCATCGCCAACGACCATGCCGATGCGCTGGAAGCTGCAATCAGCAACACGCCTTCCGGATGGTCCTGGATCATCTCCGAAGAATAACCCCACCTGATGAGAGCTGGATGGTACCCAGCCGAAACGCCTGCTGAAAGGACAGGCGTCGTGGGAAACCACAACAAGATATAGGGAGGAAGACCTATGCTGAACTATCAGGACATGAACTATCCCGGAGTTACCTACATCGTTCCTGAAACCATGGCAGACAAATTTGTCGCCCATATGCAGGGTGAAGGTGCCTGCTTGATCCAGGGGTGCAGCAATACCGACGAGCAGAAACTCGTTGTCGATGTCCGCGAGGATGCGGAGTATTGGGGGTTGGTCTGCAAATGACCCCCGTGCCAAACGACAGCTGGGTTCTGCAAGTTGTATGCGGCGTCGTCGGCGGTCTCCTCATTGGCCTGCTTCTCGGGGCAGGCTTTCTTCTGTGAAAGGAGCATCCCTTAAATCTGTATAACAGAAAAGGAGAATAAACATGGAAATCATCAGCATCAACAGCATCTGGAATAAGCAGACCAAGCACGGCCAGTGGTCCGCGCATGCACGCAACCAGCACTTCTTCGGAAGCGCCAGCAACACCACGAACCAGCGCATGCAGCTGACCGCGTTGATCAAGGCGATCGAGAGCCTGCCTGTCTACTACAACCGCACCAAGGTGGAGATCGCCACACCGTCCCAGTATCTGACCTACGGCATGAAGAACTTCCGTGACTATCAGGAAATCGGGATCCGCCTGCACAACGATGAACGGTATCGTGCACGGTATGACGGACGTCCTGTGAATCGCGGTGGTCACTATGTGGAGAACCTGGATCTCTGGCAGGAGCTCATCCGTGTGGGCAAGGCTCACAACATCGTGCTTACCTGGGCTGGCAAGTAATCCATCCAGCATCCCCGGACAATTGAATAGGGCTCTGGGGCCTTCGGCCCCTCTTCTCGATGGGTCTGTGGCACAAATGCCGCTCCATAATATTTGCATTGCCTATAAGGCAGAAAGGAAGAAAACTATGAAGACCAACATGTACGAAGCCTACATCGCCGCCAAGAACGCCGTCAAGTCCGCTACCCCCACCGCCCGTGGTCCCATCGCTGCCCGTCAGCTGAACGTGACTCACGACCCCGTGCTGCTCACCGCCAAGGATGGCTCTCCTTATACCGTGATCAACGGCTACGACGCCAAGAACACCCCCTTCAAGGTTCTGGCTTTCCGTGAGCTGGCCGAAGAGCTGGTCGCTACCGTCACGAAGGGTGACTTCGTGGAATTCGTGGGACGCCAGCAGGATATCCCCGAGGAGTTCGGTGCGACGGCGAAGACCAAGCTGATGCTGAATGCCAACGACCGTGGCTCCTTCAAGGTCCTGAGCTCCAGCCAGGAGAAGGCCATCGCTCGTGAAGAGCGTCAGGCCGCCAAGGCGAAGAGCAACCAGACCTTCCAGGCGAAGGCTCCGTCTGCTCTGCAGGCCAAGGTGCAGGGCGCGTACCTCTCTCGGGATTAACGAATTCCGTTCTCTTAACCAATTTGAGATGGCCAACAGCTTTGTCTGCCCTCGCGGATGAGTTGTTGGCCCTCTCTTTTTTGTCTGCATTTTTGGGTCCGATTTCTGGTTAAATAAACTAAAAATTCGCTATAAGCGAAAAAGAAAGGAAAATGTCCTATGACTACGAAAACCATGCCTCCTCGTCCCTACCAGTATGCCGCCTATAAGCACAGCATGAACCGTGCTCAGAACATCATGCTGGGCGATATCCTGAGGGAGTGGCGCGAAAAGAATGGCGTCAGCAAGAGGACGCTGGCGTACATCGCTACGACGATCGCGAACTCGAGTCAGATGCCGGCGAAGCTGACGGTCGCCGACATCACGAACTACGAGGATGGCAAGTGGGTCAAGGAAAAGAAATTCCGTGTTTATTCCACTGAAGCAGGGAAGTGGGTCTGGAAGACAGTGCCTGGCCACTTTGATCCCACCAAGCGCTGTCAGCCGAAAGCCGACAAGCTCGCTTTGCTGGTAGCCGCGACCGGCATGACGCCTGAGCAGCTCACGGGCTACAATCCGCAGGCGGTTGTCGGCATTCTCAAACTGCGTAGGGCATCTTAATTTGAAGGGGAGTGACAGCTTTACAGCTGTTGCTCCCCTTATTTTTTTTCTGATCCATATTCCTCCGGACCCCCTCAATTCTCTATATATAAAAGAATTTGAGGGGGTTACGTATTTGACTTGTCTACCGCTGCTTTGTGATAATGGTTAGATCAAACTAACCGCGCGCCCTTGCCATCTCTTTCGAATCAAAACAGCAAACGGTTTGTCCATTCCTTGTCCATGGTGGACGACAGAGACTCCTGCACAAAAAAGGATGCAGTGGGCGGACCAGCCGCCCACGGCTAATTTATATACGTATATGAATTAACTCGCTGGTTAATTATCTTTATCTCGCATATGAATTTACTCTCTTTTATACGTATATGAATTATTATTTTTCTTTCCTTCGGAAAGATATCATACGTATATAAATTAAACTCGTATATTATATATTTAATACGCATGTTAATTAATAAGCGTATCTTTGATATTTAACTCGCATATTAATTAATTCACTTATATCGTATATGAATTATTTCTATTTCCCTTACGGGAAAATAAATAATGATAGAAATACGAATATGGATTAATAGTATATTGGATAAATTCAGATACGTATATGAATTAACTAGCTTATTAATTATATTTATTATATGTTCGACATTCAATGGCGAAATTCCTTCTTTTTGAAAAGTGGTGTGTGAGTGGGAGAAAGTGGACGAATATGGTTTTGAAAACTAGGTGAAGTGGTAAGCGGAAGCGGGAAAAGCGAAAGCGAAGCGGAGCAGTTCTTTCTCTCAACCTCTCTCTCCTCGTCGCATCACCCAGCCTCTCCTTTTTCATCTCATCTTGACTTTTCTGCATGTCTTATCCTCACTTTATACATTATTTTGAATATTCATGCACTATTTTGCATATTGTTCTGTCCACATTCCGGAAAATTTATAATGGACTAGAACACTGGAAACCCCCGGTAACTTTTTGAATAGGACATGCATGCAGGAAAGGAAGTTCATATGAAAGCATCTTGCTACCGTCTGTACTATGTCGACGAACATAGAAACCGTTACTTAATGGGCACCTGGATCCCAGAGTTTTACACACGCTGCCAGATCATCGGTCTGGCGGACAATCATGTTTATCCTTACCGTATTGACAAAAGACAATTCACGCAGGCTTCGAGAACCAATAGCATCAACGTTCCTGGACTTGCTTACCGCGTCATGGAATGGACGTTCATTAAACGAAAGCCGGAAATGCCTACCAGTGATCCGACAAAGTTCATCGATGCAGAACTCTGGATCATCGGAATACATGAATCTTATAGTTGTCTGCTCGATGAACCTTTCAACCTGGTCTAACCAAAAAGGAGTGATCACTTCTTGATTTATCGTCTGTTTCTGGTAACCAAGAGTCTCAAACGTTTTTATGTTGCGTCCCTCAGTCGCAGCGACATTCCGATGTCCTTACAGTATTTGTACCAGTATGCAAATATGAGAATCACGACGAAAACGAGGAGCACCTGGTCGTGGGTCCCGTTCAGTGTTCCGTTGCAGCATCAAAGATATCCGATGTCGTCTATTTTTCGCGATGCAAAGGATTCTTTCGTGCTGATCCGTTTCCTGCTGATGGATGAGACAACGGGTATCCCTCAAACCTTCAGAATTACAAGCACCGATTGGTGTATCGGTGCGGAGCTATGGAAGTGTGACGCCACACAATACTTCAATGAATTCAGGTCACAGTTTATCATTGGTAAACGTTTATCTTTGTAAAACGATAAAAGACTACTGGAGGCAGATATGAGCAGCAACGAATATTACCTAATCCTTATCTACGAAGATGGCAAGCAGGAGATTCTTCATTACTTCCCGAGACAGCCAATGCTTTGGCGTTGTGAGAAGATCTTGGAGAACAATGGCTTCTCGAGTCACTCTGTGGAGATGATTCCCGTATCGCAGCAGAATGTCAAGAATAACGAGAAGACCTATCGTCTGGTCAAGTGGAACCTCTCGGAAAATGACTCTCATGTAATCGCAGCTGAGTTCTGGTGTTCCAGGGCTTATCTTCTGCACCTCGATTCACGATGGGAAGGATGATCCAATGCAGAAATCCGATTACCGCCTAGTTGCAGTGGAAGAAACTGGAAAGAGACTGACATACAGAAAGCTCTCGCATAGCCAGATCAGAAACTTTAATCTGAAGAATCCGCTGCCGTATGTTTTAAGCATGCCGTTTCAGACAGCGCATATCGAAGGCACGAAGATCCTTTCGCCTGCGGAGCAGCTGCATCTGAAAAAACGTCAAAGAATGCCCGTTTACTGTCTGGCATGCTGGAAGATCGATATCATAATCCACGATAATACGCATATCATTGGACTGGAACTCTGGAAATGCCCGACCTGGGTATCGTACTTGACTTCGATTTTTGATTACAGTCCTTTTCTCCTGGAACCGGACAGAAGATGGTTCAGAATCGAAGAGATCGTCCGAGAAGACGGATACGTGGAAGAAGTGACGTATAACTCACCTTCTTACATTTACGCCTGCTGATCAGCTACATATGAATGAGGTGAAAATGATGCCAGACCGGGAGAAAGTTATTCATCATCTCGAAGACGCTATTGAAGCTTCTGGTAATGGGGCTCTATGGCGATTTGTGAGAGTGGATATCATCGAAGATGCTATCGCCTTACTGAAAACGCAGGAGCCGAAGAAACGTGAATCCCGTGCCATGCTGCCGTGCAAGTGCGGAGGCGTCCGCCGTGAACACTGGTACGGTATTGATTGCGAAGCTCTGGTCTGCAAGCGTTGCGGGTTCAAGGTTATCGGGAAGAACAGCACAGACGCGATCAGAAAGTGGAATGAGGCGGTGAAGCAAGAGTGACCAGAGACCAAATCTGCAACGGATTGCAAGAAATCTCCGACGAGGCTTATTCTCGCTGGGTACATCACCAATACACGCGAGACAAACTGATTATCGGCATTGGAACATACGTGGAAGAGGCTATCAAGCTATTGAAAGAGCAGGAACCTGTTGAACCAATAAGACAGATGGAACAAACCGAATGGACAGTATGTGGTCATTGTCATAAGCATCTCATCTCTAAATGGGTGTTCTGTCCATATTGTGGAAGGGTGGTGAAGTGGGAATGAACAGAATAGTTCTATATATTGTAAACGATAATGGCTGTGTTGTTCCAATAAGAAAAATGTATAAAAAAGCACGATTCAAAAAGAAAATGAGTAGATATCATAATTGGCATGGCTTCCACAAGAATGCGAAAAGACGGTGAAATGAGATGAGTAAAATACCGGTTTTTAACATCCGCGAAGCTGTTGAGCAGGAAATCAGAGACGAGCTGGCTGAAATCGTCTCTCGTTTAACGCCAACAAAGCCAACATATGACGAGCTTGGACGCTGCTACTGCGGAGGCTGCGGTGAACAGCTGGCCAGCAACCCGAAGTTCTGCCATCATTGCGGAAGGACAGTGAGCTATAAACAAACATCAGATAGTTAAAAGGAGAGAAGACAATGAAGTTTAACGGAACGAACTTGGCGAAAGTACTGAGCGCTCACACGCTGTGGGTATCGCATATGAAAGGCGGCAGCAGGGCTGACCTACGAGGGGCTAACCTGAAAGAGGCTGACTTGCAAGAGGCTTATCTGAAAAGGGTTGATCTGCGAGGGGCTGACCTACGAGGAGCTAAGATGCAAGGAGCTAACCTGGAAGGGGCAGACCTACAAGATGCTGATCTGCGAGAAGCTGACCTGCGTGAAGCTGACTTAGAAGAGGCTAACCTTCGAGGAGCTGACTTGCGAGAAGCTGACCTGCGAGAGACTAATCTGCAAAGGGCTATTTTGCAATGGACCGATTTGCGATGGACCGACATGCAAAATGCTGATCTGAAACGGGCTGATCTACAAAATGCTTTCCTACAAGGAGCTAAAAATGTCCCGTTCATACCGATGGTATGCCCGGACACAGGTCCGTTTATCGGATGGAAAAAGGCAAAAAATGAAAACGGTCTTGATGTAATCGTAAAACTGCTCATTCCAGAAGACGCGAAACGGAGCAGTGCTACAACACGTAAATGCAGGGCATCCAAAGCAATGGTATTGGAAATACAGACGCTTAATGGAGAACCTTTGGCGGAAACAGTCCCCGCATATTCGAAGTTCGCCATAGATTTTGTATACAAAGTAGGCGAAATGGTAACACCAAATCTACCGTTTGATGAAGATCGTTTTAATGAATGTTCGAGCGGTATACACTTTTTCATCAACCGTCAGGAAGCGGTAGACTACTGAACTAAAGAAGGTGAAGTGGAATGGCTGACATAGACATGATATCCAAGGCGGAAGTGTTGGATATTTACGCCGAATTATATGATGAGTTTGACGGCGCACCCGATGTTATCAAGGTGCTTAATAAAGTATACGACAAACTCGAACGTTTGCAGTCACAGGAACCCGTGATTTTTCCGACCGCCAACGGCTGGATCAGCGTAAAGGACAGACTGCCGGAAAAAGAAGGCAAATATCTCGTGTTTACCAGTGGCATCTTTAAAATAAAGATCGCAATGTTCACTCTGAGTTTAAAACGGCAATTCAGTTATACGTTCAAAGACGGTGAACCCGACCGCTCTGGATTCTATGACTGGGATTCAGAAGATGATTGGATACAAGACGATGTGACATACTGGATGCATTTACCTGCTCTGCCAAAGGAGGAAACAAAATGAAGCCAATCGTTATTACGGTTGACGAGAACGGCAAAACAACGCTCACGCCGGAACAGTTGCAGGTGCTGATCGACGATGCGTATAAGCAAGGATATGAAGACGGGTATAGAGCTATCGTGGTGACAACGCCTATTTATCCGTCACAGCCTTATTACGCATCGCCAATCATTACGTGCAACACGGGAGACTGACGAAAAAGGGAGAAAATTCATGAATGAATACGATCTGATCGGGAAAACCATCCTGAGCACAGACATAGACGGCTTTGGCGTGAAGATTGTCTGTACTGATGGCACAACTCTAGACTATTGCGCCAGCGATGGCGGTTATTCCTCCTGGGATATCACACATTCGACAGAGCTGACTCCTTTTGATGTTCTGGAGATCATCAGCAGTGCCTATGGTGGGAAGCAGATATTCTTCCAGAACAAAGACGGGTCGATTTATGATCGTTACAGCAATGAGTATATTACATTCGAAGAAGCTGTCCGCCGCATGGCAGAAAGAGTGGGTGACAATGGCGACTGCTGATATTCAGCTGCTGAAAGCGCAGCTTGGTTATGCTATTGACAAATCTTTTGCGATGCAGGATCTGTTGGTGAAGATCCCCATTCGTCTGGCTGTGGATATCGAAAACGTACTGACTGATGTGATTCAGGAACGTTCCGAAAAGGATGTGGAGAACGATGAATAAATACATGGTTTATTTTGTGTATTATCAGCAGAAAACAGACACATATCTTCGGGACTATTACCATATCGAAAGCGATCCTGCAAGCGCGAAAGCTTATTGGGAGGCGCTGACAAAAGCGTTGCCAGGCGTTCGCCATACGGTACCGCTGCGTCAGCAGAAGCACACGCAAGGCTACTGCCTGGAAAGCTTTTCTTACCTGATTCCGAAAAGGATTGGCGACGATTCCGGGAATGTGGAGCTGGGCATGGAGCTCTGGTTTATGGCCTATCCCAAATGGCAGCTTGGTCTGCAGAAGCCTGTGATAGGAGGCGAGGACCCATGGTAAATCCCCGATACGTGATCTGTGCAGTCACCAAAGAAGGCAAGCGCTGCTGTTTCACTCACGCCTGGAGAGGGATCACGGACGACAGCTTGTTTGAATTGCTCACACGCCGTGCTGGTTTCGACATCGAGTTGTGGAGGAGTTACCACAGTTTGTCTCAGTATGCGGAAGCATACAAGCATAATCCGTACGGGAAATGGCTTGATGTACCACTGCATCGGCAGCGTGTCCAGAACGGCACTTATCTGATAAAAGTCCTTCCTTTTGTGCCAGGACCAACGATGGAGATGTTTGCCTATCATCAGTCTCCGTCATATCAACCCATGGTTGGCGCAGAGCTGTATGTCACTGATCTAGCCTGGGATGAGCTGGAAACATTGACGTTCAAGAAACCTTTGATCACAAGAGGACGAACCAAATGACAAAAATGTACTTTTTGATGGCGGTGGATGATACAAACAAGCGGATCTGTCTGAACTACAGCACCCATCGATGGACGGTCGATCACATGGAGCATGTCATGGCTTCATATCTGGGAAATTCATATCTAGGAAATTGTTTGGGATTGTCCAGACATTATCTGACACCGCAGGAACAGAATTGCGCGAACCAGCTCACTTCCGCCTGGCTGCTGATGGACTGGACGGTTCCTCCGACACCTGTACATTATGCTGGTTACTGTGGTCAGAGAACCATTATCGGTTTTGAATTCTGGACATCCAATGAGTATCGGAGCTGGAACCGTATGACCAGTCAGATCTACACATGCTTTCCCAAATTCCCAATTATTTGAAGGTGAACTATGAAGAATTTGAAGTATGGTCTGTATCTCGTAAATACATCCGGCAAGCGTGAACTGATGAGCAGATGGTCTTACAGACCGAAGCTTCGGTCAATTATCAATGCAGCGTATGTAGCAGGCTGTTATACCAATAACCTTCCATTGGTGCAGTCTCAGCCGATTTACAAAACGCCGTCTGCGGTCCCTTCAGACTACTGTCTTCTGACATCGTGGTTCATAAAGGACTGTCCGTTGATCAACGTGCAAGGCATAGAGCTTTGGGCTTTCAGCGGAAACTTCTGGGACATGAAGCTGCAGTTTTACTGCGATTATCCGCTGCTTTTCCGGGAGTAACTGATGCGATCTATGAAACACATAACCTACGTCTTATACAAAGTCGAAAAATACAATACACGTGTCATAGCATACAAGTGGATACTGAGACCACCGTTCTGGTTCGTCAGAGAAATCTGCGAAAAGCAGCCGTTTATGCAATGCGCAACCGGGATTAAAGAATCCAAACCGATCTACGACGTACAAAATATTTATGGAAACCAATCTTATCTCTTAGCTTCCTGGCGTCCCGTGAATTCGTCGTTTTGGTACGGATATCAAGGCGTAGAGTTTTGGGCGATCGACTCGCGTTTTTATGATCCTCCGGCAAGGTGGCATTGTGAGCATCCATTATTCTTCCGAGAATAATAACCAAGCCGCGCCTCTCTGCGCTCGGCGTCGCCTGTGGCGTCTCTGCGGAGGCGTCACTTTTCGGTACTTTTCTTTCGTACATAACGGGCAAAACCCGTTATGAATATAAGTCAAGAAGGAGACTTGAAACATGAACAACATTACTATCATCGGCAATCTGACCCGCGATCCCGAAGTCCGCAATGTGAACAACGCCAACGTGACCAACTTCTCTGTCGCCGTCAACGAAGGCAAGGACAACGTCACGTACTTCAACGTCGCCGCGTGGAACGTCCTGGGCGATACCTGCGCCAAGTACCTGGCCAAGGGTCGCAAGGTGGCGGTCACCGGCCGTGTAGGCGTGCGCGCTTACGTGGACAAGGCCGGCAAGCCTGCGGCATCCCTGCAGGTGAGCGCCAGCAACGTGGAGTTCCTTTCCGGCAACGGCAATGCTGAAGGCGGGAACACTGCTGCTCCTGCGCCCAAGTCCGGTCGTGGCAGCCGCGCCACTGCCATCCCCACCTACGAAACCGAAGAGCTCCCTTGGGAGACCTAAGAAGAGCTCCCCTGGGAGACCTGATCTGATCGGTCTTCTTTCTACAACTGAATAAACAACCTGACTGCCGCACCCAAACCAGTGCGGCAGTCTTTTCTTCTGCAAACAAAAAAGGAGCAGTTATGAACGACATTTTGGATATCGATTGGGACACCTTCCTCCACGAGGAAACGGAACCGGAGTACTACATCGATGAAGAAGATGATCTCGATGAAGATTTCGGATCCGGAGACCTGATTCCTGATCTGTGCTAAGCGAAACGCAAGGAGAGAAAAACATGAGTGAAATTCTGACGAATGCCGAAACGACCGAGACTGAAAGCCTTACCTGTGAATACTGCAACCAGGTGATTCCCCGCCGTCAGGATGCCCAGGTGGTCTATCACTGTGGGCAGCCTACGGAACACGTTGTTTGCAACGACTGCGTCGATGGCGATGACTATTATCGCTGCGACTACTGCGAAAACGTATTCAACAACGACGATGACGAGATGGTGACCGCTTTCGATTGGCGCCACGAGCCTGTCTATCTCTGCCCGGAGTGCGCCGATCAGCAGACCACGGAATGCGAATGCTGCGGCGAGCGCTTCCTGGGTTCCGCTATCCGCGAAGATGATGCGGGCACCTGCGTCTGCGAAGACTGCTATGAGGAGAACTACTGCACCTGCTATCAGTGCGGCAACATTATCCGCAATGAGGACAGCTACGAATATGACGGCGAGTATTACTGCGAAAGCTGCTACGAGGAAGTCAACCGTCCGGAGCTGATTCGCGGTTATCACAGCCGTCCGAGCACTGTCTTCCATCATATCTCCGAGGATGTGGCACAGGATCCTGCCTACAGCGGCTGGGATGCTACGCAGCAGACGCCCTATTACGGCGTGGAGCTGGAGATGGACGACGGCAACCCGGATGACGGGTCGGAGGCTCTGTACGAGCTCACCGAGAACGAGACTTTGGCGTACATGAACCACGACGGCTCCCTGAATGAGGAGGGCATCGAGTTCATCACCATGCCCTGCACCCTGCGCTATCATCTGACGGAGTTCCCCTGGAACAAGGTCTCCAGCACGGCGCTGCGCTATGGTTACCGCAGCCATGATGCCTCCAGCTCCTGCGGTCTGCACGTGCATGTGGATCGCCAGGCCTTCGGCCGCAATCGGAACGATCAGGAACGCACCCTGGCCAAGGTGATCATTCTGGTGGACCGTTTCTGGGACAAGATGGTGCGCTTCAGCCGGCGCAACATGTACAACCTGAACCGCTGGGCCAAGAAGCCCTGCATGGAAGCTACCTCCAACGACAGCGACGACCAGATCCGGGAGAAGTTCGACAAGTACAACGGCTCTTATGACCGGTATCGCGCGGTCAATCTGCAGAACGACAAAACCGTGGAATTTCGGCTGTTTAAGGGCACGCTGAAGGTGAACACCATCAAGGCGACCCTGGAATTCCTGGATAACCTGATCAAATTCAGCAATAACCATGATCTGAAGACCATCCAGATGTGTGAGTTCTCCGATATCTGCGACTACGTGAAATATCCGGAGCTGCAGCAGTATCTGTCGGAGCGTCATCTCCTGGAAGTGCCTGCGGAAGAGCTGACCACCACGGATTCTACCGGCGAGGAAGACGAGACCACCGAAGAAGTGTACGAAGACGAAGATATGGATGAAGAAGCAGAAGAAGAAGCCATCTTCACCCTGCCGTAATAAAGGAGAGAATACTATGTGCGTGATCTGTGTGAAGAAAGCCGGCATTCCCATGCCCACCGAAGAGAACTTTGAGAATATGTGGACCAACAACCGGGACGGCGCAGGCTTCATGTGGGCAGACGGCAACGTCGTCCACATCAGCAAGGGCTTCATGAAGCTCAGCGATTTCCAGGCTGCTGTCAAGGATCTGCAGGAGAAGCGCGGCGGTGATCTGACGAATACCTCCATCGTCTTCCATTTCCGGATCGGTACCGCTGGCGGCAACGTTCCCGCCAATACCCATCCTTTCCCGCTGACGGACAAGATCTGCGTCATGCAGAAACTGAACTGCGCGACCAGTCTCGGCATTGCTCACAATGGCATCATCGATATCACCACCCGCAGCAAGGACATCTCCGATACCATGGAATGGATCGCCTCCCAGCTGTATCTGCTGGCGAAGATCAAGCCTTATTGGTATCTGAATGATGACTGCATGGCTCTGATCAAGTCCATGACCGGCAGCAAGCTGGCCTTCATGACCCCGGACGGTGAAGTCTACACCGTGGGCGACTTCATCGAGGATCATGGCCTGCTCTATTCCAACAGCAGCTACAGCTACAACTGGTACACGCGGTCCTATCACTATACCAGCGGCAACGGCTATATCAGCGAGTACTGGGGCGACTATGGCGACGAGCTGGATCCCGATGACTGGGGTATTCCTGTCAAGAAGAAGCCTTCCCTGGATAAATATCACTATACCAATATTCGGCTGATGCGTCTGCCGGAAAAGGCGCTGATCGAAGATCTGGAAAACCAGGATCTGCTGGATACGGGCACCAGAGAAGAGATTTACATGCTCGATCGTTACGGAGCGCTGTATCTCTATGACCAGAAAGAGGATGTTGCTTATCCCTTCTACAACGATGTCTTCGTTTACGACTATCAGGGTAAGGCGATCGAGTTTGAGCCCGGAGAAGCGGAGTTCTTCCGGGTAGATGAGGAGAATCCCCTCGATATGATTACGAATATGTACGCCAATGACTACGACACTGATCAGGATTATCCGCTGATCCCATACAGCGACGGAGATCCCTTCCCGGCTACCTGAGGAGGCTGACAAATGAACTGGACAAGAGCTTCTCCTATACCGACCGCATCAAACAATCATTCATCAAACAGAGGAGTGAAAACAATGGCAGTAGCCGAATGGACGCCCTTCGATATGACCCCGTCGATCCCGGAAGACGTGCGCGGATGGGTCAAACTGTACAATGGCTGGGATGAAATTACCATAGACTGCGAAGCCCTGATCTGCAACGCGGACATCCTGGAGATCACTTCCGAGAAGGGGCTGAAGAAGCTTCAGGATTTCTGCGGCGAGTATGACTATACCTGCCCTCCGGATGTAGGTCTCTGGTACTACGATATCGACGCTATCATGGACAAAAAGCCAGGCTGGGTCAAGATCAGTGACCTGAAAGACCGTCTGAACGGAATCATGAACAACCTTGCGGACTTTGAAACCGTGCGGTACAACGGCTATCGCCCGGAGATGAACATTCCGTTCTGGGCCAGGCAGCAGGGTCAAAAATAATGTTCTGTCTGTTCACTTGAAATTCAAGGACAAAAACTGTATCTTGCGTTTTACGTAAGATACGAAAGGAGCAGGATGATTTGACAAATCGTTCTCCGCCTCGTCTCTTGCGATCACCAAGAGGGGAGAGATGTAGATGTTAAAATCCTACTTGAGCCAGCAGTACCGTCTTTGTACCTTCTCTACCACGGATTTCTTCACCAAGAAGGAATATGATCTCTATACGGAGATCATGGCAGCCATTGAAGATCTGAAGAACGCGGAGGAAGAAGCGAAGGCTGCCGGCAAAAAAGACATGGAATCGGAGCTTCGGGAGCAGCTGTTCACCCGGAAGAAGTCCAAGCAGCTGGAACTGGAAACGGAGATCCAGAAGCACGATGGCAAGGCCAGGGTCCTGCGGGTGGCGAACGTGGTAGATACCCGTTTCCTCAATTGGGAAGACGAAAAGCCTGTAATGCCCAAAGGCATTGCGTGGAATACCCTCCGCCAGTCCAGAAGGATCGCAGAGTTCTTCTCTGATTTCAGCCGCACTCTGGGCATCGGCAAGGATGAGGTCACCTTCGATAAGGTGATCATCCGCTGGAAGTCCACGGATATCCTGCGCCAGATGTGCGTGGACGGCTTCGTCATCCCCATCGAGCACCCGGATGGCACCATCCAGATGAAGCGTTACCGTTTCCTCACGGCGTCTGCCGGCCAGCTGCGGACGGACAAGGTGCAGTTCATCTCCGTGGACGCCTGGGAGAAGATCCATACCCATTTCGAAGGCGGTATGTCCTGGGATGTGATCAACGCTCACGGCGGCATCAACGCGGCGAAGCTGCTGGCTTATACCGCTCTGTGCACCGGCGCTACGGATCCCTGGCCGGAGCTGGATATCGACCGCTGCATCGTGATCCCGGACTTTGAAGCCCCTGTCACCGGCATGATGAAGTTCATCAACCCGGACTATACGGAGGAGATCGGCGAGCGCACCGTCATGATCAACCATTGTGACGGTGTCGGAATGATGCTGCCCTCTGTCTGCGATTTTAACTTCATGGTCCGTGGTCTCTACCTGAAAGGTCTGCTGACGCCCTTTGACTTCCTGCGTTTCTGCCGGGAGCATGGCATCGAGCGTCCGCTGATCAAGGATGTCTGGGGAGATTATCATGATCTGATCGCAGAGGATATCCGGGTGATCTTCACCAAGTCCCAGCTGAAACTCTGGAAATATTATGACAACTGGGAGCACTACAAGCGCTGCTTCCGGGAATGCGGCTGGACCTTCGCCCGTACCAACTATGAGGAAACCTATATCCCGGACGCTTACATGAATTACCAGTTCCTGGAAACTCTGGTGGACTTCACGGATGAGGAGATCGACCGCTTCACACAGAAGACCTGGAACAAGATTCATGATATCGCCAAGGATCCGGAGACCATGCTGCGGGTGCTGCGAGCGGATGTCTACAGCGATCAGCCCTTTCGCAGGGCTTTGAGCCTGTATCCGCCGTTGCTGCGGGATGGATACTGCCGTCAGACTCTGCGGGATATCAAGCGCCGCTGGACCTACGACGCCCAATCTGGCCGCATTGTCTGTCGGAATAAGCGTATGTTCGTCATCCCGGATATGTATGCAGCCTGTCAGTTCTGGTTCCTGCACATGGAGCATCCGCCTGGCTTATTGCAGAACGGAGAGATCGCCTGCCGGGTTTACCAGGCCTTCGACGAGGCCGACTGCCTCCGGTCTCCTCATCTGTCCATGGAACACGCGGTCCGGCGCATTACGCACCGGTCCGATGTATACTCCTGGCTGCGGTCCAATGGCGTCTATACTAGCGTGCATGATCTCATCAGCAGAATTTTGCAATTCGATTGCGATGGGGACCAGCTGCATGTGGTTGTCGAGAATGTCATCGTGCAGGCAGCGAAGCGCAACGTCGAGAAGTTTAATATCATCCCGCTGTTCTACGACGCGAACGCAGCGAAGCCGGAGAAAATCGACAGCCTCATGATGTACAAGGCGGTGCAGCGTGCCCATGACTGTTCCGGTATCGGGCAGATCTCCAACAATCTGTGCAAGCTCTGGAACCGTAATACCATCGGCGAAGATGAGATCCGTGCCAGTGGATTACTTTGCTACTATAATAATCAGGTAAACATAATTGCCCCTTAACATGGCGACATGTTATTGAACTCCGAATAACGGGGAAACCCTAAACTCGTGTATTACAAATGAAAGGTGGTGATCATATGATGCATTTCGTCAACGAAGATATCTATCGTAATTAGATAGGCATTTATGAGATCCGAAACTTGATTTCTGGTTTGGTTTATGTTGGTCAGACAAGAGAGTCTTTTGAAAAACGCTATTGTTTTCATCGTTGGAAGTTAAGAACTAACCAGCATGATAACAAATGGTTGCAATCTTCGTATAATAAGTATGGAGAAGAAGCTTTTCAATTTTCAGTATTAAAATCAGTTGAAGACGAAAGCTTATTAGACGATTTAGAAATTGAATACATTGCTAAAGCTCGCGAAGTTGGGCATTGTTGTAACATCGCCGACGGAGGAGCTGGAGCACACGGCGTCCCGCTGCCGGAATACAGACGCAAAGAACTCGGTGAACTGAATCGTCGATTAAATACTGGAAAGAAAGCTTCCGAAGAAACGAAAGCCAAAATGTCGCGTACTCGTCTTGGCAAAAAACGCCCGGAAGGGATGAGCGATAAAATGATTGCGACCAGAATTCATAAAATTCTCAACGAAGAACCAATGAAAACAACAAAACTTACAGCAACCCAAGTAGCAGAAATCAAAAAGGATCTTATGGCTAATATATCATGGGATGATTTAGCTGAAAAATACAACATCTCTCGTGCAAACATCAACGCAATAAGAAGCAATCGTTCCTGGCGCTTCGTTGAAGTAGAAGGATGGGATGAGTATTGTGCAGCTAATCACCACAATACACGAGCAAGGCAATCCCGTGGCGCCAACTGATAGTGCGCCCGAACGACTGACAAGGAGAGACTCCATGAGTCTATGATACAGTCTACTCTGTATGGAAACATACAGTAGCAAGGGATTGATGGTGCAAAGTCTGGCGTGATCAACTCTTACGAACAATATCCTGCGATCAATAAGTTCATTTCGAAGCTGGTTGGTGGAAAGAATGGACAAATGCCTTAAGAATAGGGCCTTATATCCGTGAGGATATAAGATAACGTGGTGAACCCATACATATGGGGTGTACAGCAATGCTGTGCTAACGGTAAAACACTAAACGCTCTCATAGCGCAAGTCAATACCGTGCCAAGACTCAGCAATGAGTAAGGTGTAACGACTATCCTTTATGGAGTAGAAGTACTGTGAAATTCGGTACTTCGAAGTGCCACGCATCTGTTATACAGATGAAGATATAGTCTACTCCCCTTATAAATATCGGGAAACCGAGGGTAGAAAGGTTTTTCTTCAAATACTCAAGAAATGGGCGACATTTGGCACCCGGTGGACAGGTGCTGCGCAAGGTAAAGCAGCCGAACAACTCCACCATGAACCGGATCTGCGCCAAGTTCGACGACATTCCGAATATCAACATGAACCTGGCAGGGGTAGCGCCATTCAACATCAGTATGATGCTGCCGCCGAAGCCTTTCGCGTTCAATGGAGATGCGGTGCTGCTGTTCGAGGGCATGGACAACACCAACCGGGCGAACCAGATCATCGTCTCGGAGGAGATGGACGCGGCGGAACGCAATACCTCCATCGGCTATGACTTTATCCGGGATCAGATCTCGGAGCAGCTGATTCATCGGTATGGTTCCTTAGAAGCGGTCTATCCTTCCATTGTCACCCATCTGTTTAATGAGGAAGGCATTGCCAAGAACGCCCATAAACAGATGTTCTGGCGGGTTTTCGGGAACATTGCCCTGCGGACGCTGGAACAGAACCTGATCGCCTGCCGGATCTGTCCGGACTGCGGTGCGGCGACACCCATCTGGTGTGCGGATCATGCCTGCAAGAACTTCAAGAGCGGCGGTCAGTTGCTGTTCAACTGCGTGGACTGCGGCAAGATCCTGGATCGAAAGAACAATCGTCAGCTCCGGTGTCCGGAATGCCAGAAGCTTTACCGGCAGAAGACCTGGCGGGAATACAAGCAGCGCCTTCGGAAGAAGGCCGGATAACAGGAGGCCATCCCTCCTGTTTTTTGATGCATAAAGGAGAGATTGAATGGCTGTAACCAACAACGAAGTCATGGAACGCCTGAACGGTCTGGAGGAGAAACTGAACTCCGTTGCAGAGATGGCAAACCAGCTCTTCCAGGCGAAGGCGTCCGTGAAGGACGTTGAAAACTACTTTGACAAGCTCAACCAAACCAACGTGAATGACCATACGGAGCAGAAGAATGGTCTGACTTACCTGTCCTGGGCCTGGGCATGGGCAGAGCTGAAGAAAGCTTGTCCCGATGTGACCTATACCGTTTATGAACGGCAGACAGAGTATGGTCCCTGCAACTATTTCACCGATGGACGAACCTGTTGGGTAAAGACCGGTGTCACCATGGGCGATCTGGAATATATCGAGATGCTGCCCGTGATGGATTTCAAGAACCGTTCCATTCCCTATGACAATGTGACTTCCATGGATGTCAATAAGGCAATCCAGCGGAGTCTCACCAAGGCGGCAGCCCGTCACGGTCTGGGTCTGTACATCTATGCCGGTGAGGATCTTCCGGAGGAGTCCGAGGAAGACCGCGCTGCCCGGATGGAGAAGGAACGGGAAGCCGTTCGTGCTGCCCAGGAGCTTGCTGCGCTGCAGCGCAATGTGGATGTGCAGGTCCGGCGTCTGATCGCTTCGGCAACCCCGGAGCAGAAGAAGAGCTTCGGAGATCAGCATATCAAGTCCGTCCTCGGGGACTACAACTATAAGACCTGTGCGGATCGGGAGAAACTGACCGCGCTTTACAACAGCCTCAAGGCTATGGAAACACTGGCGTAAGGCCAAGATGAAAGGAAGTTATGCGAATGAGCAGCTTTATTATGATTACCGGTAACCTCGTGCGTGATCCCGAAATGGTGCATGACAGCAACGGCAACATTCAGTGCCGCTTCACGGTGGCTGTGGACAACGGCAAGAAGCCGGACGGCACCACCGATACCAATTTCTATGACTGCCGCCTCTATGGCATGGGCAGCGAGTTCTTCTTCAAGCATTCGCAGAAGACCACGCGGGTGCTGATTATGGGTGCGTTTAAGGCCGTGGAGTCTGTGCGGGAGGACGGTTCCTCCAAGCAGCGTCTGCGGATTAAAGTAAGCTCCTATGAGCTGATTGATAAGATGCGGGACTGGCCTCCTGTTCCTTCTGCCACTCAGGGGCTGAAGGTAGATGTTACTCCTGCGGTGATCCCCGCCACCGGCGAGGCCGTCCAGGTTACGGACGATACTATTTGATCCTTCATTCGTCTGCCGTGGGAGCCAAACCCACGGCAGACATTCTTCAGATAAGAGAGAAACGGAGTGAAACAGTATGGAATGGAATGCCAGCGCTGGCGTGATGAGCTCGCCGACGCCTTACGAAATCAAGTCTTTCGCCAATGCGTATCTGGGTCAGTATCGCATTGTCAACAACGAAATCAACCCAGAGTACTGCCCCTTCTGCCGTGGCGGGGACAATGACGACCGGTATACCTTCTTTCTGAACCGGATCACCGGCATGTACAACTGCCATCGGGGCAAGTGCAATGCCTCCGGCAACTTCCAGCAGTTGCAGTACCGGCTGAACGCCAACGTCACGCACGCGGACGTGATCATGCCCAAGTATTCCAGCCACGAGATCCCCGAACCCATCAAAGAATACGCCAAGCTGGATCCCGAAAAGGATCTGTGCCCCCGCACGGAGGAGTGCACCACCTATCTCTGCGGTCGTGGTCTGTCGGAAGAAACCCTGGACGCCTTCAACATTTCCTCCGACCGTTACGGAAACATCGCCTTTCCGTTCTATGAGGACGGAGAGCTGGTGCTGATCAAGTACCGCAAGCCGAAGGAGTACAACAAGAAAGACGACGAAAGCAAGAATCAGGGCAAGGAATGGTCCAGCAAAGACGGCAAGCCCATCCTGTTCGGCATGGACAAGGTCTCCTTCAACCAGCCTCTGGTTATCACCGAGGGTCAGGTGGATGCCATGTCCCTGTACGAAGCGGGGATCACCAATGTGGTCTCTGTTCCCATGGGCTGCAACAACCTGGAGTGGATCAAGCTTTGCTGGGACTGGCTGGATAAGTTCAGTATGTTCATCCTCTTTGGGGATAACGATGCTCCCGGCCGGGATATGATCAACACCGTCGTCAAGCGCCTGGGCGAAGACCGCTGCATGCTGCCTCCGAAATATCCGATCATCAACAAGGAGGAAGGCCCCACGCAGCTGAAGGATGCCAACGAGATCCTGTATTACTGCGGTCCCGAAGTGCTGAAGGACATCTTCAATCAGTGCGAGCCTGCGCCCGTGGAAGGCGTGCTGAACCTGAGCGATGTGCGTCTGGTGAATCCTCAGAGCATTCCGAGAATCGCTACCCGTATTCCGACGCTGGACAAGGCGATTGCCGGCTTTGCCGAAGGCGGTCTGACCGTCATCTCCGGCAAGCGCGGCGAAGGCAAGTCCACCATCAGCGGGATCTTTCTGCTGAATGCAATTGACGATGAGAAGAGCGTTGCCGCTTACTCCGGTGAGCTGTCCTCCAGCAATTTCCTGAACTGGATCATGTGCCAGGCCTGCGACCGGGAGCTCATGTCGTATTACAAGGACGACCGCATCGGAAAGAAGTATTCCCAGGTGCCCTATGATGTCCAGCAGCGGATCCGTACCTGGATGGACGACAAGTTCTATCTGTACGACAATAGCTGTGTCAAAGAGGGCGAGTCTCTGATTGACTCTGTACTGAAGCGGTTTGCTCTGTGCGCCCGTCGCTATGGCTGCAAACTGTTTCTGGTTGACAACCTCATGATGCTTACTTCGGGCATCGAGGAAGAGCTGAAGATGCAGGCGAAGATCACTGCCGCGCTGAAGCAGTTTGCTGTGCGGTACAAGGTGCATGTGATCCTGGTGGCGCATCCCCGGAAGACGCCTGCGGGTCAGGCCTTCAGCTCCGACGATGTGGCAGGCTCTGCCGCTATCACCAACCTGGCGGACATTGTTATGTCCATCGAAAAGCCGAACATCCGGGTGACCAAGAACCGTGAGTTCGGAGAAACCCCGTTCATCAAGTGCTGCTTTGATCCCGCCACTCGCCGCATCGGCGAACTGATGCCTGGCGATCAGCCGTTCTTCGGCAAGCCCTACAGGTGGGATCACACCGGCGTGCAGGTGCCGCAGATCAGCGTGCTGAACGATGAAGACTTTCAAATCTCTTATGGCCAGGAGGATCAACCTTTCTGATCTCCTGCCGGAAAGGAGACCTATGGAATCGATATATCAAAAAGCCTACGGAGAAACCATGGAACAATATCTCTGGAGGCTTGGCAACTTAAAAGAAACCGGTGTGATCAGCTGCACCTGGGATGAGCTGGCGGAAGCCATGAATGAAGCCTTCTGTCCGGATGCTCCCAAGAACGGTTCCTGCTGGCGCAAGCGTTTCCGCAGGATCCAGGACAAGATGATGAACGACAACGTCATCGATCTGGCGGAGGCCAGGCAAAAACTGGAACCCGCCAAGCCTGCCCCCGTTCAGCAGCTGCTGGAGGAACCCACGGAGGAAAGCGAACCGGCAGAGGGCAGGATGCTGAACTTCTTCCAGGAAGCGGAGAAGCAGCGTCTGCGCCTGAGGGATGAGCGCACTTCCTACAATCGGCTTATGCGTCAATCTGCGAGAGCCGACGCCATCCTGGACCTGTTCAAGGAGGAGATCTCCCGCTATCCCGGCAATCCGCCAAAGCCCCTGGATATCCAGTGGGACAATGAGAACCAGCGTGCGATCTATGCCCTGCTTGGGGACATCCATTACGGGTCCGTGTTCAGCAATCGTGGAGGCAGTTTCAGTCCCGAGATCGCGGAGAAGCGGATCATGAACTATGCGGAGGAGATCGTGAAGCTGGGTCAGGCGAACAGTATCCATACCTGTTATGTCTCCCTGCTGGGGGATCTGATCTCCGGCAATATCCACCAGACGGTACGGGCAGAGAACCGGGAGAACGTAGTGGCCCAGGTCATCGGTGTTTCCGAGCTGGTGGCGGACTTCCTGTATGTGCTGGCTCAGCACTTCAGCGAGGTCCATGTGAACTCCGTCAGCGGCAATCATTCCCGTCTGGATCTCTGCGCCGAAGACGCTCTGCGCGCGGAGAAGCTGGACGCCCTGATCCCCTGGTACTGCAAGACGAAGCTGGAGAGTCAGTCCAATGTGTGGTTCTATAAGAACACCATTGACGAAACCATTGCTGACTTTGGTATCTTCGGGAAGAATTACATCGCCGTGCACGGAGACTTCGATAAGGATCTGGACAAGACTGCTCTGCAGGTGGAGCGAAACACCGGCGTGGACGTGGACTATGTGGTGGCCGGGCATCTGCATGTGCCCTCCGTGACCATGAAGAACACGGGCTTTATCCGCAACGGGTCCGTCTGCGGTTCCGGTGATGAATTTACTATGAAGAAGCGGCTCTTCGGTCCGCCCTGTCAGGTCGCTATGATCGTCGGCGCAGATGGTGTGGAGTCCATTTATCCCATGGCGATTTAAGGAGGTGTGCCTATGAGTATGCTTCCTGAATCCCATACCTACAGTTATTCCCAGCTGCAGAACGTGGATGAATGTCCCTATGCTTTCTATCTGCAGCGCATCGAGAAGCTGCCGCAGAAGAACAACGCCTTTGCAGAGCAGGGTACACTGATCCATGATCTGATCGACCTCTGGGCCAAGGGCAAGCTGGACAAGGAGCAGCTGCCCAAGGAATACCAGCGCAGATATCCGCTGGAAGTGGTGGATCAATTCCCCCGCATGCTGGCAGCCAAAGGCTACAGTGAAAAGACATATCAGCAGGGCCTGATCTATCTGGAAAGCTTTGACGGTTTTCCCGGTTATGACGTGCTGGAATCCGAGCTGCGTTTCCGTACGGAGATCGAAGGCCGGCCGCTGGTGGGCGTGATCGATATGGTCCTGCGGGATCAGTTCACCAATGAGCTGATCGTGCTGGACCACAAGTCCAAGTCTCTGTCCTCCTTCAAGAAGTCAGAGAACGAAATGTACCGGCAGCAGTATGTGTATTCGAAATACATCATGGAAAAGTACGGCAAGTTCCCGGACCGTCTGATGTTCAACCTCTTTAAGGAAGGCGGCGTTCTGGCGGAACGGAATTTTGACGAGCGGGAATACGAAGAGACCATGACCTGGGCGCTGGCGCAGATCGAGAAGATCGAACGCTTCGAGATGCTGGACTGGCTGCAGTCCAAGGAGAACTCGGACTTCTTCTGTCAGGAACTGTGCTCCATGCGCGGTGAATGTGCCAATGGCATTCTGGTGCCCAAGAGAAAGAAGGAGCAAGGCAATGAGCTATACGGTAGTGATTCGTGAAGAGAGAACCTATGTGGTGGATGTACCTGTATCTGATCCCTCCGATGCGATCTCCCGGGCTTATGACAGGATCCGGGACGCCAGAGGAGAGGACGCCGTGAAAGCCCTGGCGCCGACCATCAGTTCAAAGGCGACGGTGATCTGCAAGGACACCGGCGATACGGACGGCGACAAGATCATATACACCGACCATCCAGGAACTAAAAGAAGCGAAAGAAGTGCTTGGGATTTTTTATAAAGGAGAATGCATATGGTCAAACCGAGCGACTACTGCTGGCATGTGTATGAAAACAAGACCGGTCAATGCGTGATCTCCGAGCGCAAATTCCGGAAGAAGGAAGACGCTGTCAAATTCTTTCAGGGTCTGATCCGGTATAGCGCGGAGCATATCACCTATTTGAACACCTGGGATCCTGCGCACGATCCTTATCAGCTGGTGTATCTGGATGACAAACGGGAGTACGTGCTGAAGTATGGTCCAGGACCTATGAACGAAAACGCCAGAGAAGAATTCATCATCTACTATCAAAGCTGAGGAGGATGCTATGGGTTATTATACTTCGTATAATCTGACCGTGTACAACGCGAACGAAGGAAATATTGACCAGGTGAAAAGTAGTCTCCGAAATCTTGGTCTGCTGAATTATGTATTTTGTGAGGATTATGCTTTCGTTCGTGATCGCTACGATTTCTACTGCTGCGAATCCCAGAAGTGGTATCATTATGAAGAAGATATGGAGGCTGTCAGCAAGCAGTTTCCGGAGATGATCTTTGAACTGAGTGGCGAAGGCGAAGACAATTATGATCTGTGGAAAGCGTATTTCCAGAACGGCGAAATGGAATACTGTCCTGCGTCTATTGAATACCCGAAACCGCAACGGATTAAACCACCGAATTAAGGAAGTGATCGTTTGATCGAGTACGAAAACTATCACTGTCATTCCATGTACTCCAATTGTCTGACGCAGCCGGACTCCACCATGTCCATCGAAGACTATGCGAAGGTCTACCGGGACCGGGGACAGCGGGTGCTGTGTCTCAGTGAGCATGGCAACCGGTCCAACGTCTGGCAGCAGGAAGAGATGGCGAAGAAGTACTCGACAGACGGCTTCCAGATGAAAGCACTGGCCGCAGCCGAATGCTACTTCGTCCCGGATCGGAACCCGGAGCTGAAAGATAAACGCAACTTCCATCTGGTGCTGGTTGCCAGGGACATGGAAGGCTTCCGTCAGCTGAATGCCATCCTGTCCGAAGCGAACCTCTCCGGCTATTACTATAAGCCACGGGTAGACTTCGAGCTGCTGTCCAGGCTGGATCCCAAGCGCTTTCTGTGCACCACCGCCTGCGTGGCAGGTCCACTGCGAGATGAGAACGCAGAGGAATACTTGATGCAGCTGCACAGCATCTTCGGGGACAGCCTGTATATGGAAGTGCAGCATCATCCCCAGAAGATCCAGCTGGAGCACAACGCGCATATCCTCTCCATGTACCGGAAGACGCATATCCCGCTGATCTACGGTACCGACAGTCATTATATCCGGCATGAGGACGCAGCCCTGCGCGAGGAGCTGCTGCTCTCCTCCGGCATCAAGAATGACTATGAGGATGACTTCGATCTCTATCTGCCCACAGCTGACGAAGCGTATCAGCTGCTGATGAACCAGCATATCCTGAGCCCTTCGCAGATCCGGGAAGCCATGGAGAATACCCTGCAGCTCCGGGAATTTGAGGGGGTCCACTTCACCACGGAGAAGAAGATCCCCACCAGTCATCCGGAACTGACCATGGAACAGCGGAATGCACTGTACAAGAAAGAAGTGCAGAAGGGCTACAGCGCGAAGGCCGGGCTGCCGACACAGGCAGACCGGGCCGAGCTCTACGAAGAAATGAATGCTGTTGCCGACACAGGAACCGCAGACTACTTCCTGAGCATGAAGGATATTGTGGACAAGGGGATCAAATATGGCGGTGTGCTGACCACCACAGGCAGAGGTTCTGGCGTATCCTTCGCCACGAACTATGCCCTGGGTTTCACCTCCATCAACCGACTCAAATGTCCGGTGAAGCTGTATCCAGAGCGTTTTATCTCCAAGGAACGGCTGGCTTCCGGAGCGCTTCCAGATCTGGATCTGAATATGTCCAACGTTCCGGCGTTTGAGAAGGCTGGTAAGGAGATCCTGGGCGAATGGGGTTGTCTGCCCATGATCGCCTTCGGTACTTGTAAAGTCCTGTCCGCTTTCAAGCTCCTGGCGCGTGCCAGAGATCTGGATTTTGATACATCTAACGAGATCTCCAAGCAGATTCAGGCTTATGAAACCGACCTGAAGCATGCGAAGGAGAACAACGTGGATGATCCCGACTACGATCCGGAGATGGATGTGCGTCTGGAGGACTACGTTGAAGAGAAATACCTGAGCCTGGTGGAGGACAGCAAACCTTACCGTGGTATTATCACTTCCTTGTCTCCGCATCCCTGTGCGCACCTGCTGCTGGACAAGGATCTCCGTAGGGAGATCGGCGTAGTGCGGGTAAAAGCAAAGAGCGGGAATAAGGACGCGGTATATGCTGCTTATATCGATGGCCAGACAGCAGACGCGCAGGGTTATTTGAAGGCTAAATAATTGGCCCCTGCCATAGCAATATGGATAGGATAATGTGGTGAACCTACACATGTAGGGTGTGCACTTATGTGCGCTAACGGTAAAGACTAAACAGCATAACAATATCATATTGATGTTAGGAGGTGGTATGATGCCTAAGTTTCAAGACTTAACCGGTAAACAATTTGGGAGGCTTACGGTTTTATACCGTGCTCCAGATCACATTTTACCAAGCGGGAAACCCAGAACAATGTGGATGTGCCAATGTGTTTGTGGTAATACGACTGTTGTTTCTGGGCAGAGTCTTCGTCAATAGACTACAGTTTCTTGTGGTTGCCAGCAAAAAGAAAACTTTCATAAACCTATCCGGGATATGGCTGGTTTGCGTTTTGGAAAACTGACAGTTACAGGATATCATGGAACAAATATAACCAGCGCAGGACAGCATAAAATCTTGTGGGATTGTGTTTGTGATTGTGGTAATCAGGCTGTCGTAGAAGGTTGGCAACTGCGTTCCGGTAAAACACAAAGCTGCGGTTGTGTGAAAAGCAGAGGAGAACAGATTATCGGAGAGATACTCTAGCAAAACAACATTCGTTTCAAACAAAATAAGAGACATGAAGAACTACAAACTCCTAATGGGACATACCCATTGTTTGATTTCCAAATATTGGATACTGACAATCACATAATTGCGGCGATTGAAATGCAAGGCATTCAACATTACCGTGTCGATCCGTATTATCCAGAATTTGGAACATATGAAAGAGAGATAACAGATCCTTTGAAACGAACGTTTTGTGCTGAGCATCACATCCCTCTGTTTGAAATCAGATTTGATGAAGATATTGCACAAAGAACAAATGAAATTGTTGCTATGCTGCATGTTAATACCGTGCCAAGACTCCAGTAGGAGTAAGGTGTAACGACTATTCCGGAAGGAAGTAGACAGCAAGTGAAACTCTTGTTGTCGAAGTGCCACACATCCCTAGTGGATGAAGAGATAGTCTAAACCCCTCATAAATATCGGGAAACCGAGGGTATCATTGGATTACTTGCGCGTCGATGTCGTCAAGACCATTGCCGCAGCATTTGAAGCGATCGGTCAGCCGGTGATGCCGGTGGACGAATTGCTGGAGAAGGTGAAGGATGACCCGAAGGTCTGGCAGCTGTACGAATACGGCTTCACCCTGGGTCTGAATCAGTGTGAAAAGGAGAAGACCACCGAACGGGTCATGCGGTATAAACCGAAGAACGTGGTGGAACTGGCTGCTTTCGTAGCTGCTGTACGACCTGGCTTCAAGTCCATGCTGGAAACCTTTATTTCCAGAAACAGATTTGACTATGGTATTCCTTCTCTGGATAAACTGTTGCAGACAAAAGAGATACCAGATTCGTTTTTACTCTACGATGAACAGATTTTACACGTTTTGCAAGCTGCTAATATCCCTCCTGCCGATGCGTATGTTTGTGTGAAGGCCATTAAGAAGAAGAAGGCGGACAAGGTCGCTTCCTTCCGCCAGCGTTTCGAGGAAGGCTTTACGAAGCGCTTGAAGGAAGAGGAAGGAGCGACTGATCAGGAAGCTGCGGACATCGTCGATAAGATCTGGACGATCATCAACGACGCAGCCAGCTATATGTTCTGTGCCGCTCATGCTTTCAGCATGGCCTGTGATTCTCTGTACGCGGCCTGGCTGAAAGCCTATTATCCCTACGAATTCTACGTGACCATGCTCAAGCTGTACACAGAGAAGGGCAACAAGGAAAAGATCGCCCTGATCATCCGGGAAATGAAAAGGTATCTGGGAATCCGGGTCACACCGGGACATTTCGGCGAGGACAACCGCGACTGGCTGGTCAACAAGTCTGCCAAGACCATCTCCCAGAGCCTGCATTCCATCAAGTTCATCTCTGCGACAGCTGCGGAAGCGCTGTATCAGGCTGGCAGGGAATACTTTGACAGCTTTATTCAGGTGCTTTACTATCTGCAGAACAATACGTCTGTCAATACCCGGCAGATCGCTGTGCTGATCAAGCTCGGGTACTTCTCCGACTATGGAGAAAGCGGAAAGCTGATGAAGCTGTTCGATGAATACTACAACGGCGCATCCAAGCTGACCAAGACTCTGTCCGAGAAGACGAAGACCAAGCGCCTTTCTGCGCTGACGGATATGGAAGCGAAGATGGACGACTTTCCGCTGCCAATCGAAGAGATCCTGTCCGCAGAGAATATGTATGTCATGCGCTGCTCCAGCTTTGATCCTTATGCGGATTCCAACCTGTACTTTGTGGAGGAGCTGGACGATCTCTATGGCGTGCGGCTGAAGCTGTACAACGTGCGCCGTGGTGTCAGCGGCACAATGAAGATGACCAAGCGAGCTTACGCGGACAGCGGGCTCAAACAGGGTCAGTTCATCCTTCTGAAGAAGTGGCATAAGGCCAAGCGCTATGCCTTCCATGGAGGACACAGAACTCTGATCTCTGACAAGGAAGACTGTTATCTGGACGAGTTTACATTGCACGAGTTAACAGAAAAGGAGAATGCTGCATGAAGATTACCTCTGTGCCTGGATTGTTTGGCAACATCAAGCACTATGACGAGCACGGCGACCTGGTTGGCGAAAGCTGGCCAGGCCTGCTGGGCGGCTATGTTCATTCCGATGAGCATGGCGCCTATACAGGACGCTCCACCCCCGGCATCTTTTCTGAACTGGAACATTACGATGCCGACAACAACCATCTGGGAACCACCATGCCGGGTATGATGTACGGTGTGCATCATCATGCCTGGGATGAAGGCTCCGTTGGTGAATCGGTGGAAGGCGTCGTATCTGTTTATTCGGATCTGGACTTTGACTTTTAACGAAAGAAGTGATTGCGGATGGAATATCCGATTCGTTTTATATACCTTTAGAATGAGCTGGCGGTGAACGCAGATCGGATCATGACTGTTTTTGGCATGTCTATGCGTCAGGCAAAAGAGCTTTACCAGCAGGAGAAAAGAGAAAAGCGTCTGATCATCGGCTCCGGAAAAGATCTGACCAGGTAGTTGGTGATCCTGGATAACGGTCAGGTGATAGCGACCAGGCTCTCCGTGAAGGAAATCACACAGGAGCTGCAGCGTCTGAACCACGACCGCAAAATGCACATTCATACCGGTACGACGGTGCCGCAGCTGATGACGGGCGAAGAGCCTGTCTTTTCTGTTGCGCCGATTTCGAGAAATGAGGCGACGTAATGATCATCAAGGAACAATCAGTTATGATCCGCAGCGCCAACCGCTGGCCGCTGCAGGATATTGAATACGCAGGCCGCAACTGCTACGCCAGCCAGGACCGCATCACTCAGGGTTCTGCGGAGTCTTTTGTGAACGGTCTGCTGAAGCGCGGTCATGGCGCCCCGCTGGAGTTTGCGGACATGACCGTGGAGATTGAAACCTCCCGGGCGGTCCTGGCAGAGCTGACGCGCCACCGTCTGGCTTCCTTCTGCGTGGAATCCCAGCGCTATATCCAGGAAGCCAAGACCGGCGACATCACCTTCATCGCCCCGGACTGGTACGACGGGAATGACCGGGACGAACGCAGCGCCATCTGGCACAGTGCCATGCGCATGGCGGAGAATGCCTACAAGCAGATGATCGAGAACGGCGCCAAGCCTGAACAGGCGCGGGAAGTCCTGCCGAATTCCACCGCCTGCAAAATCATCATGAAGGCCAACCTCCGGGAGTGGCGGCATATCTTTGCTCTGCGCTGCGATATCGCCGCTTATCCTCCCATGCGTCTGCTGATGAAGGATCTGCTGGAAAGGGCGCATGAACGGATTCCCGTTATCTTCGACGATTTATACCAGCGCTTTATCTGTCCCGAGGAGGCAGAAGCCACGGCGGCGCCGCAAGAGCGCACGCCGGAATGAAAAGAAAGACTGTATATTATACGGAGGTAAATGCATATTATGTATATTTATGCATGGGAAACCAGCTGGGAACACGGTGTTGTCATCGCCGATGACGAGATTGATGCGCGGGGTAAGCTCTCTGTAACCGTGACGGATATGGAGAACCTGGACCTGACGTATCTGGGCCGTTGTTCCGAGGGGGTTTTTCCGATATATATCTTCTAAGAAAGGATGATCCCAAATGCAACGAGTCATCAAACGGGATGGCCGTGAGGTGGTGTTCGACGCTTCACGGATCCGCAATGCGATCAAGCGTGCCAACGATGAGGTGCCGGAGGTTTCAGGCAAACTGCAGCCGAACTCTCTGGAATTCGTCGTCAACCTGATCGTGGGTAAATGCGAGCAAATGAATCGTGCGATCCCCGTGGAAGAGATCCAGGACATGGTGGAGGACGCGCTGATCGAGCTTGGCAAGGCGGATCTGGCCCGGCGTTACATCAAGTACCGCTACCAGCACGCGCTGAAGCGCCAGAGCAATACCATCGATGATGCGGTGATGGCCCTGGTCAGCTATCAGAACGAGAACGTGAAGCAGGAGAACTCCAATAAGAACCCGGAGATCATTCCCACGCAGCGTGACTATATTGCCGGCGAGGTTTCCAAGGATCTGACCCGCCGCAAGCTGCTGCCGGACGATGTGCTGAAGGCGCATGACGAAGGCGTGATCCATTTCCATGACGCGGATTACTTCATCCAGCCGTCCCACAACTGTTTCTCCGGCGACACCCTGTTCAAGACTGCCGAGGGAGACAAGCGCTTTGACGAGTTCAAAGACCTGGATCTGGTAGATGTCTTCGACAAGAATGGGGAACGCAAGGTTGCGGTGGTTCGCTGCTTCGGCATGCAGCGGATGCAGAAGGTGACCTTCCGCCTGATCGATACGGAGAAGGTTGTCATCTGTACCCCAGATCACCGCTGGCTGCTGGAGGACGGCAGCGAAACCACGGATCTGCGGGTGGGCAATGTCCTGGGCTGGTGCGCGCCCTGGCGCGTGGTGAAGATCGAGCCCGATCATAAGAAGACACGCAAGGCCTGGTGCGTGGTGGAACCCGTGACACACTCCTTCACCCTGGCGGATGACATGGTCACCGGCAACTGTGATCTGGTGAACCTGGAGGACATGCTGCAGAACGGCACCGTCATCAGCGGCACCCTGATCGAGAAGCCACACAGCTTCTCCACAGCCTGTAACATCGCCACGCAGATCATCGCTCAGGTTGCCTCCTGCCAGTATGGCGGACAGACCATTACTCTGGCGCACCTGGCTCCCTTTGTGCAGGAGACCCGGGTCAAGCTGCTGGCAGAGCATGCGCATCTGGTGGAGCATCTGGGCGAAGCTGCCTACCGCGCCTTCATCGAGAAGCTGGTGGAAGAGGATATCCGCCGTGGTGTGCAGACCATCCAGTATCAGGTGGTAACCCTGATGACCACCAATGGTCAGGCGCCTTTTATCACGGTCTATATGGACATCAACGAGGTGGAGCCCGGTCAGACCCGTCAGGATCTGGCAAAAATCATCGAAGAGGTGCTGCGTCAACGCTTCGAAGGCGTGAAGAATGAACAGGGTGTCTGGATCACACCGGCTTTCCCGAAGCTAATCTATGCCTTGGATGAGAACAACACGGCGCCCAATACCGAGTTCTGGTATCTGACCAAGCTGGCCGCGAAGTGCAGCGCCAGGCGGATGGTACCGGACTATATCTCCCGGAAGAAGATGCGGGAATACAAGCAGGGCGATACCTATCCCTGCATGGGCTGCCGTTCCTTCCTGACGCCGGATACCTTCACAGATCGCGGCATCGGCAATATCTCCAACGCCAAGAACTATGTCCCCGGCAAGCACCGGTATTATGGGCGCTTCAACCAGGGTGTCGTCACTCTGAACCTGGTGGACGTGGCTCTGTCCAGCGGCGGGGATATGGAGAAGTTCTGGGAGATCCTGGAGGATCGTCTGGAGCTGTGCCATCGTGCGCTGCGTCTGCGGCATGACCACCTGAAGGGAACCGTCTCCGATGTGGCGCCGATCCTCTGGCAGTACGGTGCTCTGGCCAGGCTGAAGAAGGGCGATACCATTGACGAATTGCTGTACAACGGTTACAGCACCATCTCCCTGGGTTATGCCGGCCTGTATGAGTGCGTCAAGTACATGACAGGCAAGTCCCATACGGATGAAGAGGAAGGCATGCCCTTTGGTCTGTCGGTGATGCAGAAGCTGAACGATGCCTGCGCCAAGTGGAAGGCTGCGGAGCATATCGACTACAGCGTCTACGGTACACCCATTGAGTCTGTGACCTACAAGTTTGCCAAGTGTCTGCAGCAGCGCTTCGGGATCATCCCGGAAGTCACCGACCACAATTATATTACCAATTCTTACCATATCAATGTTCGTGAGCCCATCGACGCTTACAGCAAGCTGCGCATCGAAGCTAAGTTCCAGAAGCTTTCCCCGGGCGGAGCCGTCTCCTATGTGGAAGTGCCGAACATGCAGGACAATCTGGAGGCTGTGCTGGATGTAATCCGCTACATCTATGACAACATCATGTATGCGGAGATCAACACGAAGTCAGACTACTGCCAGGTCTGCGGCTACGATGGGGAGATCAGGACCGTGCCGGATGACAGCGGCAAGCTGATATGGGAATGCCCGAACTGCGGCAATGCAGACCAGCATAAGCTGAACGTGGCGCGGCGTACCTGCGGCTACATAGGAACCAATTTCTGGAACGCCGGCCGGACGGAAGAGATTCGCGACCGGGTTCTGCATCTGTGAGGTGCCGATGATCTATCTTGGTGTTGATCCCGGTGCGAAGGGCGGCTTCGCCGCGCTCTTCTGTGGTGCTCCGCCTGCGGTGTTTCCGTGGGACAATGGTGCGTTTGTGGAGAGACTGCTTTAGATACAGGGGCAGGAGGTCTGCGCCTGTGTGGAAAAGGTTGGCGCGATGCCAGGACAAGGCGTTGTTTCCATGTTTAACTTCGGAAAGTCTGCCGGCTTCATCGAAGGCGTGCTGAGCGCTTACCATATTTCATATATCCTGGTACCGCCGCAGCGCTGGAAGAAGGAGTTTGATCTGCATTCGGACAAACAGCAGTCCATCGACGTATGCAAACGGCTGTTTCCGGATGTGAATCTGCTTCCGACACCCCGCTGCAAAAAGCCCTCCGATGGCATGGCGGAGGCGCTGCTGATCGCCGAGTATGCCAGGCGGAATCCGCAGCTTTTTGCCTAATTTCTGTCCACAATCCGCACGATTTATAATGGAATAGAGAACCGAAAAGAGGGATGCGTATTGATTGATTTAACCTCTGCATACACAGGTTTCCGGGTCGTTAAGGACGACGATCCGGTCTTGCCTGCCTTTTATGCAGACTTGGGGACCAATCATTTTGACCTTCTGGAAAACCAGTACCTGGCTATTGTGGATTCCTCCGGCAACACGGTGGACAAATACAAGTGGCAGGACGGAAAACACCGGCCGATCTGGCGCAAACCTATCGAGAGTGCCATCGTCGGCAAGGTCAAGCCAAAGAACGCCGCGCAGTCGTTCGCCATCGACCTGTTGATGGATGAAACCACCACCGTCAAATGCATGTCAGGCTCCTTCGGCTCCGGGAAAACCTTCCTCACCTGTGCCTGCGCCTTCAATCTGCTGCAGAACGGGCGCTTCGATAAGATTATGTGGGTCCGGAACAACATTGAAGTGAAGGACTCCAACCCCATCGGCTATCTGAAGGGTACCTTCTACGACAAGATGAGCGTGTGGGCCATGCCGTTGGCGGATCATATCGGCGGCAGGGAGTACCTGGACATGTACGTACAGCGAGGCATGGTGGAGGTCGAACATCTGGGCTTCCTGCGAGGCCGCGATATCAAGAACTCCATCATCATCTGCACAGAGGCAGAGCATCTGACCCGGGAACACGTCCAGCTATTGCTTGGACGCGTGGCAGACGGTTCCATCCTGATCCTGGAAGGAGATACCCGTCAGATCGATGCCAAAGCCTTCAGACAAGATAACGGTCTGGAGGCGGCGATTAACCGCTTGAAGGGAAATCGCCTCTTTTCCTATGTTCACCTGCAGGAATCTGTCCGCAGCGAGACCGCCAAGCTGGCAGACCTGCTGAATAAAAACTAAAAGGAGAACTGTATGAGCGAAATGCTGACCGAACTCTGTGAAGCCATCGAAATCCCTGCCTCTCCGCTGCCCTCTCCGGATGAGCTTTCCTACTACATCCTGGAAAAGGATCGTAAGATCTATCTGGAAAGTGATATCGGTCAGGACAGCATGGTCCTAGAGCGCATGATCCTTCGCTGGAACATGGAAGACAAAGGCAAGCCCGTGAACGAACGGAAGCCGATCAAGGTCTACATCATGTCCTATGGCGGAGACCTGGATTACATGTGGTCCATCGTTGATACCATCCAGCTTTCCGAAACGCCTGTGATCACCATCAACATGGGTGTTGCGGCATCGGCTGCGGCGCTGATCTTCCTGGCAGGACACGAACGCTGGATGCTTCCCCGGGCCAAAGTGATCATTCACGAGGGCAGCGCGCAGATGGCCGGCGATGCGGTCAAGGTCATGGACGCCACCGAAAGCTACCGTAAGGAGCTGAAGCGGATGAAGGAGTTCATCATGGACCGCACGGAGATCCCGAAGACCATGATGAACAAGAAGCGCAACAACGACTGGACCATCGACGCTGACTACTGCCTGGAGAACAAGGTTACGCACAAGATCGTGCACACGCTTAGCGAAATTCTGTAAGGAGGAACCATTATGCCTGAAGCCCCTGGTTTGAGTTACTGGTTGACTACGACATCCACTGACGACAGCTGGATCAAGAACATGGTCTGGCATACCGACAAGGATCTTATATCTAATGCTGTCAAGCCCAAAGAGCCTTTCACATCCCTGTCCAGTCTTCTGGGCGAGAATGTGACGAAGCGTTTTCCCGCCTACCTGCTGCCTGGAATTAAGAGCGTGATCTTCAACGAGGAGAAGGGCTTTACCACTATCCTCTGGAATGATGACACCTCCACGGTGGTTCATTGCGGAGAAGGCGAAAAGTTTGAACGCTATGAAGGCTTTGTCATGGCGGTTGCCAAGAAGCTCTTCGGCTCTACTTCTGCCGCCAAGAAGATCATGGACGACAACGATGCCCAGCTGCAGAAGGATCTGAAGATCCTCCGGGAAGAAGAGGCGGCGAGAGCGCAGCGGGCGCTCGAAGCCGAAGCGCATCAGAAGCGGGTACAGCGTGAAGCTGCTCGGATCATGCGCGACAAGAAGTTCATGGAAGAAGTTCGTAAGGAGCTGAAGGAGACGTATGGAGAACTGCTGTGAGCAGCTGGAATACCAGGTGATCAAGAACCCTGATCCGGACTTCATAAAGAACCTCAAGAAGCGTCTGAAGTCCAACAACGGCTACTGCCTGACGCAGCAGGAGAAAACCCCCGACACCAAGTGTCCGTGCAAGTATCACCGGGAAACCGGTGATTGCTTGTGCGGCATGTGGATACGCATTTAAAGGAGGAGCTTATGAACATCGTAGGCAACTTTCAGAAGGTAAGCGTTGAAGAATATCTCCGCGCTAACGCTGATGCCAACATGACAGAAGAAGCGCTGCGCGAAGAGTATGACCGGATCATCCTGCCACGCCGCATGACCAATATCGCGGCAGGCTATGACTTCTATCTGCCCCGCAGCGTGGACGTAACGCCCGGGGAAATCAGCCGCTGGATCTATACCGGGATCAAGGTGTATATGGACCCCGAATGGGCACTGTTCCTGTTCCCGCGTTCCGGCAAAGGCTTCAGCCATGGGTTGGGTCTGGCGAACACGGTAGGCGTCATCGATCCTGACTATGCGAAAGCGGATAACGAGGGGCATATCGCCGCGCGTCTGACCACCATGAAGCCCATTCATCTGGAAGCGGGAGACCGATTCATGCAGGGCGTCTTTGTACGTACCGGTCTGGCCATCGCCGATCTGTCCGCTGGCGGCGAACGCACTGGCGGCTTCGGTTCTACGGGGGTGTAAGTATGGATACGATGAATGATCAGGAAATTCTGAAAAGGATCGCTGAAATCCAGAGTGAACAGCAGGACGATCCGGTGAACCATCCTTCCCATTACACCTATGGGAAGATCGAGTGCCTGGACTATATCGAGGACAAGGGCTTTGGTTTCAACCTGGGCAACGCGGTGAAGTATATCACCCGTGCCGGGCATAAGAAGGACGCCGTGGAAGACCTGAAGAAAGCTGTTTTCTATATCAATCGAGAGATCAGAAATCTGGAGGCAAAATCATGAGTCATTTTCGTGTAGCCGTGTTTTCCAACGATCCGAGAAGCAGTGCATTTGAAGAACTGCTGGCGCCTTACAGCGAGACGGACGAAAACTACTTTGAGTTTGAACCGATCGAAGAAGAAAGCCTGGACTGGAACCGGAAGTTTTACGATGAGCACAAGCCCTATCCAACCTTCGAAGAATATATGACCCATGAAGGATACATCAACGATCCCGATTCCGGCGAGCTTGGATATATGCACAATCCAAACGCCAAATGGGACTACTATACCCTGAACGGCGGAGACTTCCAGTTTGAATTTCGGAATGGCCATCATTATGACGAGGAAGGCCATGCCAAAAAGAACGATTTCGAATACCGGCAGGCTGTCAACCTTCGGACAAAAGAGAAGGAATGGAAGGAAAAGAAAGCGCTGGTCGATTCCTTTGAACCGGGAGACGATAAAAGCCTGGAACAGATCGCAGAATACGAGGATGCCAAGCGTTTCATTGACTATCATCCAGTGCTGGGAGACTATCTGATCGACTGCGTATGGGACTATCCGTACGCTTTTATTACGCCTGACGGGGTCTGGCATTCTCCCGGAACGGTCGGCTGGTTTGCTTTCTCAGACGACTCGCCGGAGAGCAGACAGAAGTACCTGCAGGAATGGATCAACTGGATCCAGTCCAGCGAAAACCCGTATGTGAACTTTGTTGACTGTCATATTTAAAGGAGAATGCTATGATTTTGTTTCTTATCGCCATGCTTTCGATGATCTTCCTCTTCTCTCTGCCGCTGCTGATCGAGCGGCAGAGAGACCGCAGGATCCTCCGGACCATTCTGATTCCGCTGACTGTCATCCTGCTGATCGCTTCTCTCATCGTCACGATTCCAACCGGCTTTGTCGGCATTCCTGTGATGTTTGGGCGCGTCCAGAACGAAAGCATGGATGCAGGTCTGCATCTGACGCCGCCCTGGGTTTCCGTGGTGAAGATGGACAACCGGGAACAGCGCATACAGTTCTCAACGGCTGCCTTCTCCAAGGATATCCAGGAGGTCCGGCTGAGCGGCTCCGTCAACATCATGCTTGCCAAGGCAGCTGCGCCGGATCTGTACAGCAATGTTGGCACACGGTACACGGATACGCTGGTGATGCCGCAGATCATGGAGTCTTTGAAGAGTTCTGTCAGCAAGCGCTCTGCGGAAGAGTTGATCGCCGACAGGGACGCGCTTTCCACCAGCGTCAAGCTGGATCTGGAAGCGGCGCTGACTTCTTACGGTATCACGGTGACCAGCGTCGCCATTGAAGACATCGATTTCACCGATAGCTATACAGACGCCGTTGAGGCAAAACAGGTAGCTGCACAGGAACTGCTCCGAGCTACCACCCTGCAGAACCAGATGACCATGGAAGCCCAGAATGCTGCCGAGCGGACGAAGATCGCCGCAGAAGCGGAAGCTGCTGTTGCCAGAACCAAGGCAGACGCCGAAGCCTACGCCATCGCGGCGAAGGCGAAGGCAGAAGCCGAGGCCAACAAAGCCATCGAAGAAAGTCTGACCATGGATATTCTGCAGTATATGCTGGTCAACCGCTGGGATGGCAAGCTGCCAAGCTTCTATACGGGTGACGGCATCGGCATCCCGGAGATCCAGCTGAACATGGAGTGATCATATGGAAACCTGCTGCGACTACACAGACGCCATGTCTTATATGGAAGTTTCCACGGACGAGCGGAGAATGATCAACCGTCTGCTGAAGATCGCTGAGGCGCATCCGGACGAAGTTAAGATCCTTGCGCGTCCGGAGGAAAACGACGGCTGTCTTTATGTCCAATGTCCGAAGAGTTATCTCAAAATTTCTCCGCCAACGCGCCGAACGCTCACAGATGAACAACGGGAGGCCCAGAGACAGAGGCTCCTGGCGCTTCGGAAAACCAGTTAAATAAACGGGATCGGCGATAAGCCGGTCCTCATTGTCGGATGGTGTAACGGCAACACAGCGGACTTTGACTCCGCTATTGAAGGTTCGAGTCCTTCTCCGACAGCTTCTTTTTACGGAGGGATACCAATGACCAGAGTGTTTCTGACGGGAGATAAGCACTGCAACTTCCAGTCTCCTGATGACTATCAGAAAATCAAAGCCTTTTGCGAACAGTTTCAGACAACGCTGAACGATTACATGATCGTGCTGGGAGATCATGGCATTCATTATGATGACGGATGGAGCGACTATCACGCGAAAAAGAAACTCAGCAAATATCCAATCAACTTCATCATGGTCCGTGGCAATCACGACATGCGGCCTAATGATGGGTGGAAGCATATTGGCATCAACGCAGGAGATGGCGCCGTTGTCGGCACCTTCATCGAAGATCCGGAGTTCAACAACATTCTGTATACTACAGAATACGGCTGGTATAAGTTCGCAGGCAGAAGTTGCTTTGTTATCGGCGGTGCTTACAGCGCGGATAAATACTATCGGCTGGAACAGCAG